>Ga0326514_10000483_pt1 | contig 27057 bp, 13 predicted proteins | sample 3_2548_0518_D_FD_203653 | JGI IMG/M metagenome (GOLD analysis project Ga0326514, IMG submission 203653) | Bovine rumen microbial communities from UC Davis, California, United States - 3_2548_0518 | ecosystem: Host-associated > Mammals > Digestive system > Stomach > Rumen | place: USA... | reverse complement strand
TCAAGGCGCAGGAGAAGAAAGTCGATGGCGGTTTCGCCACGATCCTGGACAAGGAGGTTCCGGCGCGCGACGTGCCCATCACGCCTCCGGGATCCAAGAGCATCAAGGACTTCTACCGCCGGTGCACCGCCTGCCAGTTGTGCGTGGCGGAATGCCCGAACCAGGTCCTGCGGCCTTCCACGGACCTCAAGCACTTCATGCAGCCGGAGATGTCCTACGAGCGCGGCTACTGCCGACCGGAGTGCACGCGCTGCTCCGAGGTCTGCCCGACGGGAGCCATCCTGCAGATTACCAAGGAAGAGAAGACACGCTACCATATCGGCACGGCCCAGGTGAACCGGACGCTTTGCGTATCGGACCAGGGGACGGAGTGCGGCAACTGCGCCCGCCACTGCCCCGCCGGCGCCATCCTGATGGTCGAGGACGAAGCGACCGGATTCAAGCACCCCGTCGTGAACGAAGAGCTGTGCATCGGCTGCGGTGCCTGCGAGAACCTGTGCCCTTCCCGCCCGATCAGCGCCATCACCGTGAACGGACGGCATAATCACCTTAATGAGGACTAGCCATGGAAAGAAGAGACTTTATCAAGATATCGGGCGCCGGGGCCCTGGCCGTGGGAGCCGCCGCCGTGGGATGCGCGCCCAAGCCCAAGACTGTCGGAACCGAGGAAGGTCCCGAGCAGATGATCTACCGCGAGAATCCCGTCAACGGAGACAAGGTGTCCCTCATCGGCTTCGGCTGCATGCGCTGGCCCATGATCGAGGGCCCGGACGGGAAACGGGTCATTGACCAGGAAGCCGTGAACGAGATGGTGGACTATGCCATCGAACACGGCATCAATTACTTCGACACGTCACCCGCGTACCTGATGGGCCAGTCCGAGCTGGCGGCCGGCATCGCCCTGAGCCGTCATCCGCGGGACAAATACTTCATCGCTACGAAACTGTCCAATTTCGGAGACCGGTCCGAGGAGGCGTCCATCAAGATGTACCACGACTCCTTCGAGCAGCTCCGCACCGACTACTTCGACTACTATCTCCTCCACTCCATCGGCCGGGGCGGCGTGGCCGCTTTCCGCCAGCGCTATGTGGAAAACGGAATGATCGACTTCCTCCAGAAAGAGAAGGAGGCAGGCCGGATCCGCAACCTGGGTTTCTCCTTCCACGGAAAGGCCGAGGAGTTCGACGCCCTCATCGCCCTCCACGACAACGGCGACATCCACTGGGACTTCTGCCAGATCGAGATGAACTATGTGGACTGGACCCATGCCGACGGCGTCCGGAACGCCAACGCCGAATACCTCTACGCCGAACTGGAGAAGCGCCATATCCCCATCGTCATCATGGAGCCCCTCCTGGGCGGCCGTCTCGCGAACGTTCCCGACGCCATCGCCAGGCAGATGAAGGAGCGCGAACCGGACAAGTCCATCGCCTCCTGGGCCTTCCGCTTCTGCGGTACCTTCCCGGGCGTCATGTGCACCCTGAGCGGCATGACCAACATGGATCCGCTCATGGACAATATCAAGACCTTCGGGCATTTCAAACCCCTCACGGAGGAGGAACTGGACTTCCTGGAGCGCATGGCCACGCAGATGATGGAGTACCCGCTCGTGAACTGCACGGATTGCAAGTACTGCATGCCCTGCCCCTGGGGCATCGACATCCCGGGCATCTTCAAGCATTACAACACCTCCGTCACGGAAGGACGCTACGCCCAGACCCAGGAGCAGAAGGAGTACCGCAAACTCAAGAACGCCTACCTGGTAAGCTACGACCGGGCAATCCCCACCCTTCGCCAGGCGGACCACTGCATCGGTTGCGGCGAATGCCTCAGCCACTGCCCACAGTCCATCCCCATTCCTACGGAGCTGCAACGCATCAACCGGTATGTGGAAAACCTGAAGCAAGATACGCTCTAAAAATAATCCCGCAATTTCCTTTCGGAATTGTGGGATTTTCTGTTTTTTTTACTACCTTTGCAGTCCGGTTTGACCGAAAGGCCCCGGATACGTATTGGAGAGATGCTCGAGTGGCTGAAGAGGCACGCCTGGAAAGCGTGTGTACCCCAAAAGGGTATCGCGAGTTCGAATCTCGCTCTCTCCGCAACATAACAGACTGAATTTCAGTCGATTACATATAACAAAAGGAGTCTTTTTGAGTGCGTTGGGCACAAAAAAAGCTCTTTTTGGGCATTTATGGGACACGGATGGGCATTTGAGAATGCCGTTTTGGCATTTATAATCCAAATTCACTCGCAAATAACTCGCAAGTCCCTGAGTTCAAAAGGGCCATGAAAGGAGGTAATACCATGGCTATTTCCATCAACCTGTATCTTGATCAAAGATTCGCAAATCAAGTAGTGCACCCCGAAGAGCAAGAGTTCCCAGTCAAAGTCACCATCACGAAAGACGGGGCTACTGCGTACCTTCCTACGAGGTAAGAATCCTGCCGCATCATTGGAAGGACCGGCATGTGACCGGCAGAAAAGACAAAGTGCGGCTGAATGATTATTTGGACTCCTTCAAGTCCCAGGTGAGGAACCTCGTCCGAGAGGGATTGGAGGAGGAGCGGTACCAGTTCATGTCCGCTACGGAAATCAAGAACGACATCGGGCGTTGATTGGGCAAGGGCGAGGGGAAGAAGAGCAGATCAGCGCTATTTTTCTCAGTGTATGATAAGTTTGCCGAAAGCCGTAGCTCGTCGCGAACCAAAGAGATATACCGCGTAACAGGGCGGAAGATCCGTCTATTGCTTCCCTGTCCTGAACGTATCAGGCTTGACCAGATCAATCTTGACTGGCTTGAGAATCTGGATGAATTACTGGTTGCAAAAGGAAACAGTGCGACAACCAGGAGCATCGACTTCAGAAACATCCGGGCAGCTCTCAGATATGCCCAGAAGCATAAACTTCTTCAAGAGAATCCTTTCGATGATTATGTCATTCCTGTGGGAGAATCACCGAATAGGGCATTGACGGCCGAGCAGTTCCGGACTCTCGTCAATGCGGACGTGGAGTCATGGGAAAGGAAGTATCTGGACTTCTTCGTGCTTTCGTTCTGCCTAATAGGGATGAATACTGAGTGGAAATTCCGAAGGAAAACGACCCAGGTTGTCTCTTACGAAAGTGATCCACCTTCAAAAGTCAAAATTAAATAATTGTTTACAATATTCCAACGGCGTCCTGTAACCGAGTGACTTACGGGGCCTGTGGTTTAGTTTCCATTCTATCTCAGCAAGCATCTCATCAGTCAGCTTGCTGAAGTCCGTGCCTTTCGGGATGTACTGGCGTATCAGCCCGTTCGTATTCTCGTTTGCGCCCCGCTCCCAAGAGTGGTATGGGCGTGCGAAGTAGAATTCGGCATCGAGTCCCTTCACGATCTCCTTATGGCGGGCGAATTCCTTTCCGTTGTCAGCCGTTATCGTGTGTATTTTGTCCTTATAGGGTAGCAGCGCTTCGATTACCGTACTGGCCAGCTGGGTGGCTTCTTTCCCAGCAAGCCTGCGGATCAGCACCAGATGCGTGCACCTGTCGTTTGTCGTCATGATGGCCCCCCTGCGGTTCTTGCCAATCATAGTGTCTATCTCAAAGTCTCCGAAACGCTTCTTCTCATCTACAACCGACGGCCTCAGCGATATGTCAACCCGGTCCTGGATAATCCCCCTGGAACTGTACAGGCTGTCACGTCTTCGCTTCCGTCGACCGCGGTGCCTGAGGTTACGAGCCATCTCGTCATTGCCCCTGCGCTTCTCCTGCCAAATCCAACGATAGATGGTCTCTGCGCATACCATCTCTTCCCCTTTCGAACGGAACCGCCCGCAAATCTGCTCCGGACTGTATTGGCCGTAGATGATGAACCGTCTGACGGTTCGCTTCATATCATCAGTGAACTTCAGGTAGTGTCTCCTGTCTTTCATCCTCCTTTCGTTTTTTTTCTGAGCCAGCTGCCATCGGTACCGATGGTATCCTCTCATGTCGCAGTTCCTCCGGATCTCACGGCTCACCGTGCCTGTACTGACCCCGATCACTTCTCCTATCTCCCTGAGGCTCATCGGCGTCTGCAGGAACCTTTCCATTCCATCAAGGTCTACAGTCAGAAGATCGTTTTATTGTTGTGTGTGTCAGACAGCCCTTGCCGGTAAGCGGCAGGGGCTGTCTTTTCGTGAGATGGCGATCCGATGGAAACAGAGCCTAAACGTCTCCGTGATGGTGGAGGCGGAATGACTTGGGCGTCATTCCGAACTTCTTCTCGAATTCCTTGTAGAAATGGGCCCGATTGTTGAACCCGCATTCGTACAGGACTTCCTGAATGGTCTTGCTGGTGGTCCGCAGCAGCTGGGCGGAGCGTTCCAGCTTGATATCCTTGATGAAATCCTTCGGAGGCATCATCTCGAGCGACTTGAATTTCCGGTACATGCTCCGCAGGCTCATATTCATGTGTTCTGCCAGCTGTTCGACACCGATCTCCTGCCAGACATTGCTTTCGACCCAGGAGGTCGCCTCCCGGACGAACTCCTTGTCCTCGGCCGTCATCAGCTTGCCCTCCGCATAGCCATACGCGCTGGCGGATGTACGGTAATATTCACGCATCGTTTCCGACCGCTCGAGCAGACGGACGATAACCGCCCGCAAATGATTGAAATCAAATGGTTTGCCGACATAGGCATCTCCACCGGAAAGGAGACCTCTGATCTGGTCGCTGACAGAGTTCAGAGCCGACAGGATTACCAGGGGGATATTCATCGTATGCTTGTCCTGCTTGATCTGGCGGATCAGGGAAATGCCGTCCGTGCCGGGCATCACGATATCGGTAATGATGAGTTCCGGGGATTTGGATTTGATGATTCCGATCGCTTCCGGTACACTCTCGGCCGTGACTACACGGAACGCATCGGACAAAGCCTCCTTCATCATGGCGAGGATTTCGGTATTGTCGTCGACAACCAGGATGACCGGACGGTTTCCGGACGGCTTGCTCCACGCGGAAACCACCGCAGGCTCGGGCAGGGAGCCGTTTCCGACCGGATCCGGCACAGGAACATCCGCCGAGAAACCGGTCTGTTCCGGCTGAGGGGAATCGTCGCCACTCTCCGGCAAAAGCGGAAGGCTCACTGTGAATTCTGCCCACTTCCCCACCTCGCTGTCCACGAGAATGGTTCCCTTGAGAAGCTCCGCCATGCTGTTGCAGATGGCGAGACCCAGTCCGTTCCGGGAAACCAGGCCGTTGAGGGCGTCCTTCTCGATATTATCCAGGATCCGGAAACTGTTGAAGATGGTCTTCCTGTCTTTCTCCTCGATACCCTTACCCGTATTGTAGACCTTGAGAATCAGATACTCGTTCTCGACGGCGAGGGTAATCCGGATGAATCCTCCCTCGGGCGTGTATTTGAGCGCGTTGGACATCAGGTTCGTGAAAATGCGTCCATAGCAGCGGGCATCCAGGTTCCAGATGATGTCCGGGGTGATTCCGTTCCAGACAGTGATGCCTTTGTCGGCGGCGGATTCCTGGAATGAAGCCAGCAAGTCCTGGGTTAGGGCGCTCACATCCATCGGCACGAGCCGGTACAGCTGGTTTCCGGTTTCGATTCTCCGATAGTCGATGATCTCCTGGATCAGGGAGTTGAGCTTGATGGCATTGCTTCGGATAAGCTGGGTGTAGCGGCGGACGAAATCGTCAGTCCCATCGTGGGCGAGAATCCTTTCGCAAGGATTGTAAATCAGGGTAAGCGGAGTGCAGAACTCGTGCGTGATATTGGTGAAGAACCGCAGTTTTCCTTCGTAGAGTTCCTCCTTGTGGCGCTGCTGCAGCTGCTCAAGTTGCTGGCGGGCGCGTTTCTGGGAACGACGTTGCAAAGCAATGACCAAAGCCGCCACTAGGCCTGCCACAATCAAGGAGAAGAGGATCTGGGCAAACAGGGTCGCATACCACGGAGCATCGATGGTGAAACGGATCCTGGTGGATTCGGTTTCCTGCCCGTTCGCACGGTTGCGGGCCTTGATGCTCAATTCGTAATCGCCCCAGGAAAGGCCCGCGAATGAGACGGTCCGGATGGGACCGTTGTCGTTCCACTCGCCTTTCCCGTCCCGGGAAAGCCTGTAGCTGTAATCGTATTCGCCGGCCGCGAGGTTGTCATTGACACAGAACGAAACCGAGAAAGAATTGTCCCTGTGTTTCAGCTTGAACGGTTCGTGGTTCCGGGGCAGGATGGTCCTGACGCCGTTCCGGTACATCTCCAGGAACAGGACGCTAGGCTTGTAGCCCTTAAACCCGGCAAAGTCCGGATTAGGCGATATTTCCACCCATCCGCCAAAGCCGCCAAAAAACAGTTCCCCGCCGGCGAAGCAGGCGGCCCCGTCAGCGAACTCCGTCAGTTCCAGGCCCTTGGAATGGCCGTAAGTCTCTATCCGCTCGTGATCGGGCGTGATGCGCGCTAATCCGTCATTGGTCGCAGCCCACAGTCCCCCTTCCCCGTCATTCAGGAGGGAATGGACATTGTTGTTAGGCAGGCCGTTATACTTGTCGAAAAGGATTTCATTCCCTTCCCCGTCCAGTCCGACCAGGCCGCTTCCGGTACCCGTCCACAAAATGTCGCCGGAATAACGCAGGCAGAAGACATCGTTCACGGTCGGAGCTTCCCGGCTTGACACGAGGGGTATCGAGACCATGCCGCTCCGCGTGATTCCGAACACTCCCCAGCCTCGGTTGCCCACCCAGACGCGGCCATCCGGAGCGTCGCAGATGGAGAAGAAGAAATTGGACGAGAAATTGCCTCCGTCCACGACAAAACGGCTGATTACCTCCAAAGATGGTCCTTCGGGCGTATCGGTGATTCCTGCCAGATAGACACCGGAACCCACGGTTGCGATCCAGAGCAGGGAGTCTCCCGACTCGCAGACCCCGTGGACATACTGGACGTCGTCGGATATCTTGACAGGACGGATCTTCCGGGTCCGGTAGTCATAGAAATCCAGTCCGGCATCGTTGCCGATCCAAATGCCTCCATGGGAACTCTCCGTGAGGGAGTACACGGAATTGTCCGAGAGCGGGGAATTGGATTCCGTGTAGAGGATCTGGCGGGACGGGTCGGACCGGCCTGAACTGCGGTCGACGGCAAGAAGGCCGGAGCCCTTGGTCCCGACCCACAGCCATCCGTTCCGGTCCAGGAGAAGCGACCTGACAGGCTTGTCGAGTGCCTTGTTGAAATCGGCCGAGAAACAAGTCGACAGCCGGTAAGCGCTTTCCCCGTACAGGAAGATACCCTGACCGTCGGTAGCCACCCAAATGACATCCCGTTCGCGGTCTTTCATGAGATGGAACACGCCGGCACGGATACCCAGATCGGTTTTCCGAGGGGAGCCCTCCTGCGGCAAAGTCCAACCAACCACGCCGCCCATCGCGAAGGAAAGGAACACCTTCCCGTTCATTTCGGCGACACCGCTGAGTCTCCCCCGGAAATCCAATTCATCCTTGACATACACCAGCCTCTCCGCCGGACCGCCCGAGAGCGGAAGCCGGTACAGCCAGCCATCCTTTCTGACCATATAAAGCATGTCCTCGGCGAAAGCACAGTCGACAACCGGCTCCGGGTCCACGCACTCCGAGGCGGCCAGGCTTTCGATGCCTCCCCCGGAACCGGTCACCCACCGGTACCGGAACACGCCGGGGCGGCCTGCCACCCAGACGGAAGAATCGGTCGCCGCAATGTCGACCAAGTCATTGACGGCCTGATGAGGAAGGTTGAGGTCGATGAACCGGTCCAGGTCGCGCCGATAATAGGAAAGCATTCCCGCCTTGTCCAGGACCATCACCGAATGATCCGGAGCCTCTCTCAGACGATATGTACCGTCGAACTGGGGGAAAGCCCTATGGGAGCGTCCTCGCTCCACGATCTGGATCAGTCCGTAGGCCGTCTGGGCCCACATGGTGGTGTCGTCGGAAGCCAGGATGCTTTCGACCAGGTAGCCCTCCAGCGAACCGCCGTCATCGAACCGCACCGGATGAAACGATTGTCCGTAATAGACATACAGGCCCTCGATGGTGCCGGCCCAGACCAGGCCGTCCCCGTCCCGGCAGAGGTGCATGACAGCGCTGCTCGTCAGGCCCTCGGCCCTGGAAATATGGCGTATGTTCTGCCCCGGAGCCATCCCCGAAGCGAAGGTAAGCAGGGCGGCGACGGCCCATATGCGGAAAATCGGTTTCATCTGGCGGCTGATTGGGAAAGGTCAACGGACCCGGATCCGGATTTCCTTCCCCTGTTTAAGGTCGCTGTCCTTGACGAACCACCCCTTGAGGGCGCGTCCGCCGACAGTGACGGAAGTGATTCTTTCACCGGATCCGCTCTTTTTGACCGTGAATGTCTTCCCGTTGGCCAATGTGAACTTGGTCTCATCGAACAAGGGAACCGTCACGATATACTCGGGATCCGCAGGCGAGTAGGTATAGAGCCCGATGGCATTCAGGACGTACCAGGAGGACATCTCTCCCGCGTCATCCATTCCGGCGTAGGCAAGTTTGTCTGCGCCCATGTCATAAAAACGGTCCAGGATCATATTGATGTAATGCTGGCTCTTCTCCTGCTTCCCTATGAAATAATAGGTGTAAGGGATGTTGTGGCCGGGCTGGTTGCCGTGGCAGTATTGGCCGATAAAGCCGGTCATGTTCTCCACTTCATACCCTCTCCAGGGCTCCGTGAACAGGGAGTCGAGCTTCGCCTCGACGGCCTTCTTGCTCGGATACAGGGAGATGACGCCCATCGGATCGTGCGGAGGATAGAAAAGGACGTTCCACGCATTGGCTTCGCGCCACATGTGCTGGAAATAGGGATAATACGGGTCGAAGCCCCGGATCCAGCTTCCGTCGTCCACCCTGCCGCGGTAGAACCCGGTGGAGGGGTCGAACACCTTGCGGTAGTTCTGGGACTGCTTCATCAGGAATGCATAATTTTCCTTATCTCCGAGGACCTTCGCGACCTGGGCAGTGGCGTAGTCGTCATAAGCGTACTCAAGCACTTTCTGGACACCGCCTTTGCACTCGATATAGAAAGGCATATCGACGGTATCCTTGTCGGAAATCCACCCCTTTTCAAGATACTCGTCCATATAGCGGCGTCCTCCGCGGCCTGCCACGGTCGCATTCTTGAGGATGAGCTTGTAGGCGCGCTCGAGGTCGAAATCGCGGATGCCGCGGCTCCAGGAACCGGCGATGAACGTCGAAGCGTGATCCCCGTGGAAGAATGTGGGCATGAAACCGCCGTTTTTCTCACCCTTGTCTGTGATGGACTTGATGACATCGACGGCCACATCCGGACTGATGAGTCCGAGGAGGACGAGTTTGTTGCGATGGTCATCCCAGAAAGAAGGATCCGTATAATAACGGAAACCGTTGTTCACCACCTGTCCGCGCACGTCCGTGTACTCGTTGTTGCAGTCGCTCCTGAGGCAGGGCCACAGGAAAGAGCGGTAGAAAGTGGAATAGAACAGGCGACGCTGCCGCTCGGTACCGCCTTTCACGGCAATCTTGGACAGAAGGGCTTCCCACTCCTTGTCCGCTGCCGCGGCGACCTCTTCAAAAGAGACCCCGGTCATTTCGGCCTCCAGGTTCTTGCGAGCGTTCTCGACGCTCACGAAGGAGAAACCGATCCGGAGTTCCAGCGGACGGGCTCCGGCGCTTCCGGGGAAATCGATCACGGCCACGGGCGCGACGGGGCCGGCGTTCCGGTCACGCCCCATGCCTGCCTGGATCATGTTGATCTCGCCGATGGTATAATTGGAAACCGCATAGAAATAAATCTTTCCGTCACCGTACTGGCTGCCTGTGAACACGTTGGGCCCTTCCTTCTGAAGACTCCATTCGCGGACGTTGTTGTTGGAACGCGTAATGTCGATCAGAAGCTCCTTGCTGTCGCCAGGGCGGAAGGTATAGCGATGATAGGCGCAGCGAAGGGTGGATGTCATCTCGGCATCCACGGAATAACGGTCCAGATAAACCTGATAGTATCCGGGATGTGCCGACTCGGCCGAATGGGAATAGGCAGAACCGTAATCGGCAGGATTGACACGGCCGGTCACGGGGAGGATCGGGACATGACAGAGATTCCAGTGCCCCTTGCTCGTGTGGGCGAATCCCAGGATCGTGGTATCTTCATACTGATAGCCTGATCCGCTGTGATACATGGTCACGGGGGTCACCTGGACCATCGCGTTGGGGAGGGCGGCACCCGGGAAGGTCTCAGCTCCCCAGGTACGGGTTTCGCGGTGACGGACGTAGCCAAGGTCTTCCGGCTCCCAAAGGGTTGCCGTTCCGAGGAAGGGATCGACCAGTCCGGTCAGGGAGTCCTGTGCCGCGGCGCTGACGCCGACGGTAACGGATACTGCCAATACAAGCAGAGGTTTTGTATGTAAACTCATAATCGCTGATTTTAGACTTTTACAAATCTAAATCAAAATAAAGTCAGAAAATGAACACGCCTGCCATTTTTGTATGCCCCGGACATCCCTCTCCCGGAATTTCGGAATCCCAGGGGAATCAATGTATTGATTTGTGACAAAAATAGACAAAAACCCGCCAAGTTCCAAGACAATACAGATTTGACGCTACTGCATAATATTATCAAAAGGGATATTGCGACATTTGGCAAGAAACCACGATTTGAAGTTGACAATAGCAACGATAAACCAATTATTCTCAAATTCTAAAACCAATGGTAAAAACAAGCGTCAAAAGGTTTATGCCTTTCTTGGAAGGATTCTTGGCGATAGCTTTTCTCCTCTCCAACCCGGTGCAGACTTTTGCGAGTGAACCGTCCGCGCCGTCAGACATTCCGGCTCCGCAGGTACCTGTCAAAGGTACCGTCGTGGACATCAACGGAGAACCCCTGATCGGCGTGGGCGTCCTGGTAAAAGGTACCAACACGGGAGCCGTGACGGGGCTCGATGGTAGTTTTACCGTCAACGCCTCGCCTGACGACATTCTCGTATTTTCCTCCGTGGGTTTCGTGGAACTGGAACTCCCCGCCAGCGCCGACCTTTCCAGGGTCGTGCTGGAAGAGGATTCGGAACTTCTCGACGAGGTCATCGTCATCGGCTACGGTACGACGACCCGGAAGAGTGCCACCGGTTCGGTGGAAGCCGTCCGTACGGAACTCCTCGAAAACCGTCCTGTCGCCAATGTCACCCAGGCGCTCCAGGGTGCCGCGGCGAACGTCGTCATCCAGCGCAAGAGCTTCAACCCGAACGGTGAGAGCACGAACTTCAACATCCGTGGTATCTCCACCACGACGGACAACACGCCGCTGTTCGTCATCGACGGTCTCATTGCCGACCAGAGTGCTTTCAACAACTTGAATCCCAATGACATCGAGAATCTCTCCGTTCTGAAAGACGCGGGTACCGCCGCCATCTACGGCTCCCGTTCCGCCAACGGCGTCATCCTCGTGACCACCAAGAAGGGGCACAAGGGAGACAGGTCCAAGGTGCGTTTCAACGCCCTCGCTGGCTACAATGTTCCCCAGTTCCTTTTCCACGCCACGCACGGCTACGAGAACGCGGTCCTTACCAACCTGGCCCTCACCAACTCGGGCAACGCTCCGAAGTTCTCGCAGGACCAGATCCGCGACCTGGCCGCCAACATCGACAAGGAGAACTGGCTGTACTACCAGCTCTACGAACCCGCCCTCCAGCAGGACTACAGCGCCAGCATCACCGGCGGCAGCGAGAAAACCTCCTATATGCTTTCCCTGGGTTACCACGACCAGGACAGCAACTACAAGAGCAATCCGAAATTCGGTGCCCAGCGCTATAACATGCGCGCCAACATCACCACCGAAATCGGCCGTCTCACCATCACGGGTATCATGGCCTACACCCGCAACAACCAGACGCAGACTACCGGAAGCAGCATCGAAATCAATGCAAGCCGTACGCCGAACTACTATTATTATAAGTTCAAGAGCGACGACGGACGCTACCTGGTGAATGACGTCGTCAACGACTTCTCTTCCCTCGGACAGCTTGAATCCGGCTCTTTCAACAAATACGCGAACAACTTCCTGACCGCGTCGGTCAACGCTGAATTCAAGATCATCGACGGTCTGAAGCTCCGCGGCCTGGTCGGTACGGACATCATCGGCAACACCCGTTTCACCCGCAACATGCCCCAGGTATACTGGTCCAGCGAAGAAGCGACGGTTCCGAGGACGGTCGACGATGCGGATTACCGCACGGGTAACTGGAACGAGGACATCCTCCGCAGCAATCTCCAGCTCCTGCTCGACTACAACAAGACCTTCGGACGCCATACGGTGACCGGACTCGTCGGCGCCACGAACGAATCCTATACGCGCACCGCCAATGAAATCACCAAGAATTACGTCGACCACGAGCTGGGCATCGGCACCAGCAAGACGACGGAAGCCAACAACACCACCGGCAGCACTTCGATGGACACGATGTCCAAGACCAGCATCACCTCCATTCTCGGCCGTCTCGGCTACAACTTTGACGACCGCTACTACGGCGAGTTCAGCTTCCGTTACGACGGTTCCTCGAAGTTCGCTCCTAAGAAGCGCTGGGGTTTCTTCCCGTCCTTCGCAGCCGGCTGGAGAATCTCGCAGGAGAATTTCATGGAGAACTACCGGGTCAACGTAGGCGACCTCAAGCTCCGCGGCTCCTGGGGTATCCTCGGTAACCAGTCCGTCGGCAACTACGACCGGTTCACCACCTACAGCGTCAGCGGAACGAGTTACGGTTTCGACAACACCGCCGTGACGACCGCCGGATTCAAATACGGAAACGAGGAACTCACCTGGGAGAAGACCAGCACCGCCAACGTGGGTATCGATGCCGGCTTCTTCAAGAACTCTTTGAAGGTCACGTTCGACTATTTCTATAAGTATACCTGGGACATTCTCATGCAGCCCAAGACTCCCGGCGTGCTCGGCACCTCGATGCCGAGAAGCAACTACGGAGCGATGGAAAACCGCGGTTGGGAAATCACCCTCAACTATAACTTCAAGGCCGGTTCCACCAATCACCTCATCAATTTCAACCTGGCCGATTCCAAGAACCGCCTCGTGAAATTCCCCGGAAAGGAGGAAATCCTGCACGGCGAGGAACTCTGGGTCATCCGCAAGGAAGGCCTCCAGTGGAACGCATTCTATGGCTATAAGTACGACGGCCTGTTCCAGAGTTATGAGGAAATCGAGAACTCCGCCCTCCCGACCGGACTCACCGTCCACCCCGGCGACGTCAAGAGAAAGGACATGAATAACGACGGCGTCATCGACGAGCAGGACCGTACCGTGCTCGGCCACGCATTCCCCCGCTTCACCTTCGGTCTGAACTACAGCTTCATGTGGAAGGGATTCGACCTGAGCGTATTCTTTCAGGGCGTTGGAAAGCGTGAGCAGATGATCCGCGGCGAACTTGTGGAGCCGTTCCACGAGAACTATTCCTACGTAATCTACAAGCACCAGCTCAATTACTGGTCTCCCGTCAATACCGGAGCGTATTACCCGAGGCTCGCCGCCCAGGGTTCCGACTCCGACGTCAACAACTGGAGCAAGGACTGGGGTACGGACCTGTTCATTTTCGACATGAAGTACATCCGCCTGAAGAACCTGGCCGTCGGCTACACGCTCCCGCAGAAAGCCACCCGGAAGATCGGAATGGAGAAATGCCGCATCTACGTCAACGGACAGGACTTGTTCACCCTCTGCCCCACTTCTTTCGTGGATCCCGAAACCACCGAAATGGGACACAACATGAACAACAATTCCGGAAACTCCGCGCGTAACTATCCGAACATCCGTTACTTCGGTCTCGGACTTGACATTGAATTCTAAAAGGGACCTGTATTATGAAAACGAAAAGATACATCACCCTGATCGCGACGGCATCCATCCTGATGCTTGCAGGCTGCAACAGTCTCGAGCAGCCCCCTGTGAACCAATTCACGGACGCCAACTACTGGACGGCCGAAAGGGCCCAGTACATGATCAACACCGCCTATTCCCAGATGTACAGCGCTTCGCGTATGTGGGAGGACGAGTCGATGAGCGACAACGTCATCAACCAGCGTTCCACGAACAACGGCGGAAGACTGCTGCAGACCGGCCAGGCCAACTCGGACACGGACCTGTTCAACAACGAGTGGGACAGCATGTACGCAGGCATCAAGTCCTGCCACACTTTCCTTGACAATGTCCAGAACATCCAGATGGACGCGAACCTGCTCAAGCGGAACATCGCCGAAGTCCAGTTCATCCGCTGCTATCTGTATTTCCGTCTCGCCACCCTGTACGGCGATGTCCCCTATTACGAACAGGACATCACCTCGAGCGTGGCTCTCGAGACCGGAAAGACTCCCAAGAACGAGATCATCTCCGCCATCCGCGCGAAACTCGAAGAGATCATTCCGGACCTCCCGAGCCGCGACCAGCTGCCCAAGGCTGAGAATGGCAGGATAACCAAAGGCGCCGCCGTGATGCTCCTCGCGCGTACGTATCTCTATGAGAACGACTGGACCAATGTCGAGAAATACACCCGGATGCTGATTGACGAGCAGAGCACTTACGGTACCTACAGCCTGTTCAACAGCTACAGGGGCCTCTTCGAAGAAGCGAACGAATACAACCAGGAAGTCATTCTGGACCGTTCCTACATTCCCAACCTGAACACCTGGGACCAGATCCAGGACATGATTCCGCTCAGCCGCAACGGACGTGTCTCCGACCGGGTTCCCGTGCAGGCGCTCGTAGACAGCTACCTTACCCTCAACGGCCGCGCCATCGATGAGGCCGGTTCCGGCTACCGCGCCGACGATCCCTACAAGGACCGCGACCCCCGCCTGACCGCCACCATCATCTATGACGGCTATGACTGGGATGCCAATGTGAACAACTGGTTCGAAGGCAAGGGCAAAATCCAGATCAATCCCGCCACGAGCACGACCGAGGACAAATACACCGGTCCCAATGCAAATACCTCTGCGACGGGATATTACATCCGCAAGTGGTATTCTCCCCAGGACAAGGGTTCCGCTTCTTCCGGCCTGAACATCATCATGATGCGCTACGCCGACGTGCTCCTCATGTATGCCGAGGCGCTGAACGAGCAGAACAAGTTCGATGCATCGGCCTGGGACAAGACCATCAAGGCGATCCGCCAGCGGGCCGGTTTCACCAACTCCTACGCCCTGGACTTTCCTTCGGGCAAGAGCCAGGCGGAGCTTCGTGAAATCATCCGGAACGAGCGCCGCGTAGAACTCGCCATCGAGGGACTCCGCTTCTTCGACATCAAGCGCTGGGATATCGGCGCCAAGGTGTTCTCGGGCGAAGTCAAGGGTGCCTGGTTCACGGACAAGATCGGTATCGTCCTCAAGCACGTTCCGGAAAGGAACTACCAGTGGGCCATCCCGCAGAGCGAGATCGACCTCAACCCCAACCTGAAACCCCAGAATCCCGGCTATTAGAAGCAGGACAAATAACAGAGCAAATACTGAAAGAATATGAAAAAATACATTTTCGGAGCCGTCGCTCTCCTCGCGGGCTTGAACTTTGCCGCCTGCACCAGCGATATGAATTACAAGGACGCACAGGTCACTGCGGTCAAGTCCCTATACGAGCCGGCCGACAACAAGTCCGTCGCTCTCCAGACATCCTCCACTGCCGCCTTGTTCTTCGCCTGGGAGGCCTGCCGTGTCGAAGACAGCGGCGCCCCCATGTATGAAGTGGTGTTCTTCAAGCCGGGCGAAAGCGAGCCCATCTACAAGATTGCCGCCGACAACAACGGCGCCATCAACCACGCCACCATCGCGCACAAGGACATGAACAAGATCTGCAAGGCCGCCGGATTCTCCCAGGGCAATTCGGGCAGCGTCGAATGGACCATCCTTTCCTCCCGCGGACTCAACGAGGCGCTCAGCACCACCCGTTACAAACTCAACCTTACCAGCATCGAGGGACTGGAGGAAATCCCCGCCGCCCTCTTCCTGACCGGTGAAGGCACCGAGGCCGGTGCCGATGTGACCAAGGCTCTCTCTTTCCAGTCTCCCGAGCAGGGCGTGTTCGAAATCTTCACCAGGCTCTCTGCCGGCAAGAATTACCACTTCGTAAGCGCCCAGAAGGCCGACGCTTCCTCCTACTATCTCAACGGTGACAAGGTCGTCGAGGGAGAAGGTTCTTCCAAGGTCGACAAGGACGGTGTCTACCGGCTCGTCCTCGACCTCAATGTCGTTTCCGTCAGGCTGTTCAAGGAAATCACAGTCATGGAGATGTACTTCTGCCCCCGCAACGCCAAGGAAATGGTGCTCCCTTACATCGGGAACGGTGTTTTCCAAGGTTCCGGCAAGATCGAGTTCAAGCAGGAGAGCTGGGGACGCGACGAGCGCTACAAGTTCATCATGACGTATGCCGACGGCAAGGAGCAGTACTGGGGTACGGTCAATGCCGGTATCGACAGCCGTCCCGGTGACAAGGGCCCGGACGACGAATACTTCTACATGATGGAACGCGATCCCAACCAGTGGAACGAGAAGTGGAAGTTCAACACCATCTCCGACATCGGCCTTGAAGGCCAGGAGAACAATGTGACCAAGATCACCTGTTACTTCAACAAACCGCAGTACACCCACTGGGTGGAAGTCATCCAGTAATCCGTCATGAGAATTCGGTCACTCTTTTCCGTGTTGTTCCTGATCGCGCTGGCGACACAGGCCTGCCAATGCGGAAAAAGCCCGGAAGAACCGGGAACTGAACCCGAAAAAGAAACCGCTGTCGACTGGAACAAAGCCGCCGACAGCGGTTCTCTTTCCCTTGTCCGTCATTTCTGGAATCCGGGAAAGGGATTCTTCAACTATGATCCCGACAAGGAAGACGGACCGGACAAAGACTGGTCATACTGGCCCCAGGCCCATGCGATGGACATCATGGTGGATGCCTATCTGCGCACGCGGGACGAATCCTACAAGACCATCTATTTCGACAAATGGTACACGGGGGTGAAGCAGAAGAGCGGAGGCAATTACTACAACAACTACTATGATGACATGGAATGGATATGCCTCACGATGATTCGCCTGTACGAAGCGACCAAGGACAACAAATACCTCGGAACCGCCCAGGACCTCTGGAACGACATCAAGACCGGCTGGAACGAGCAGGGAGGCGGAGGAGTCGCCTGGACGAAAGACCGTCCCTGGAGCAAGAACGCCTGTTCCAACGGACCTGCCGGCCTAATCGCGATGCGTCTGTACGGAATACAGAAGAACGAGGCAGACCTGGTATGGGCGAAGAAGATTTTCGAGTGGGAATATGACCACCTGTACGATCCGGCTACCGGAAAGGTCTTCGACAACCTGAATGCCCAGACCGGGGCCATCCAAGACTGGCTGTTCACCTACAACCAGGGCACCTTCTTGGGACTGGCACACGAGCTGTGGAAGGTCACCAACGAGAGGATGTACCTGAATATCGCCGTCAAGAGTGCCTCGTTTACCCTCACCGGACTGTCTGAAAACGGCGTACTCAAGAGCGAAGGAATGGGCGACGGTGGCCTTTTCAAAGGCGTTTTCGTCCGCTATTTCGTCAAACTGATCCAGGACGAAGGCCTGACCCAGAGCGAGAGCAAGCGTTTCGCCTCGTTCCTGGACAACTGCGCCAATTCCCTCTGGACCAAAGGAATCATCAGCACGGACGACCCGCTCTTCGGCCCTGACTGGAGCAGGAATGACGGGAACAAGGACCTGGGCACGCACGTGAGCGGTGCGGCTCTGCTGGAGGCTAAGGCCCTGTTGGAAAGAAACAAAACCGGAAAATGAAGAGAATCGTTATGACGGCGGTGCTTTGCATCGCATGCTTTTATGCAACCGCGCAGGGCTATGTTTCCAAACGCCCGGCCGAGAATGAGAGGCTTTTCCGTTCCGAAGCGGTGGAAGCCAAGATCGCAGAGGTCACCTCCCTGCTGACCAATCCCAAACTGGCCTGGATGTTTGCCAACTGCTTCCCCAACACCCTTGACACTACGGTCCATTTCGGCAAGGACAAAGACGGAAACCCCCGTACCTTCGTCTATACCGGCGACATCCACGCCATGTGGCTGCGGGATTCCGGAGCACAGGTATGGCCGTATGTCCAGTTGGCCAATGAGGACCCGAAGCTCAAGGAGATGCTTGCCGGGGTCATCAACTGCCAGTTCACCCTCATCGGCATCGACCCGTACGCCAACGCCTTCAACGACGGGCCTACGGGTACTGGCTGGCAGACGGACCATACCAAGATGGACCCGAACCTGCACGAGCGGAAATGGGAAATCGACTCGCACTGCTACCCCATCCGCCTGGCTTACCAATACTGGAAAGTCACCGGTGACGAGTCCGTCTTCGGTCCCGCATGGATCAAGGCGATCACGAGGACCCTCGAGACTTTCCGTGAGCAGCAGCGCAAGGACGGTCCCGGTCCTTATCGGTTCGAGCGAGAGACGGCCCGTCAGCTGGACACCAAATCCAACAACGGATTCGGCAACCCCGTACGCCCCGTGGGTCTCATCGCCTCGGCCTTCCGGCCTTCTGACGATGCCACCACTTTCGAATTCCTGATTCCCTCCAACTTCTTCGCTGTCACTTCATTGCGCAAGGCGGCGGAAATACTGGACAAGGTCAATGGGAACCGTACCCTCGCCAGGGAGTGCCGCGTCCTTGCCGACGAAGTCTCCGATGCGCTGGAGCGGTACGCAACCGTGGAGCATCCCAAGTATGGGACGATTTACGCTTTCGAAGTGGACGGATTCGGCAACACGCTCATCATGGACGATGCGAATGTCCCGAGCCTCCTGGCCATGGCCTATCTGGGGGATGTAACCCCGAGGGATGCCGTCTACCGGAATACACGGCGGTTCGTCTGGAGCGAGGACAATCCGTATTTCTTCAAGGGAAAGGCCGGAGAGGGCATTGGCGGACCGCATATCGGATATGACATGGTCTGGCCGATGAGCATCATGATGAAGGCCTTCACATCCAGGGATGAGGCCGAAATCAGGCAATGCATCGAAATGCTCCTGACCACGGATGCCGGGACAGGATTCATCCACGAGTCCTTCCACAAGGACGACGCTTCCAATTTCACGAGAGAATGGTTCGCCTGGCAGAATACGCTGTTCGGAGAACTGATCCTCCAACTGATCGCGGACGGCAGGCTGGACCTCCTGAACTCCGTAACCGTGCAATAATACGACAATATAACGCATTTAATATGAACCAGAAAGCCATCACCCTCCTGGCCGCTGCGCTCATCCCCCTGGCCGCCCTGGCCCAGGAGAATGAGAAAAAGATCTATATGGCCTCCAACGCCCACCTGGACACCCAGTGGAGATGGACGGTGCAGCAGGTCATCGGCGAATTCCTCCCGAACACGCTCCTGCAGAACATCAAACTCCTGGAAGACTTCCCCGACTACCGGTTCAGTTTCGAAGGAGCCATCAAGTACGATTGGTTCAAGGAATACTACCCGCAAGAGTACGAAAAGGTCAAGAAGTATGTCGCGGAAGGCCGATGGTATACTTCCGGCGGCTGGGACGCCAATGACTACAACGTACCGTCGGTGGAATCCAACATCCGCAACATCCTGCTCGGCGAGGAGTTCTACAAGAAAGAATTCGGTGTCAAGTCGATCGACATCATGCTGCCCGACTGCTTCGGCTTCGGCTACACCCTCCCCACGGTAGCCGCGCACTGCGGTCTCTATGCCTTCCATACCCAGAAACTCCAGTGGCGCACCAACCCTTTCTACGAAGGAAGGATGAAATGGCCCTTCGAATTCGGCGTATGGCAGGGTATCGACGGTTCCAGGATCCTCGCGGACCTGAACGGAGGCGAGTACAATTACAATCCCGACCGGATGATCAATGACGACCCGGCCCTGAAAAGGAAGGTCGACGCCTCCGCGGTAGGTGCGGCCATGCGCTACTATGGAACGAAATCCTACCGCCAGAACGGCGACAAGGGTGGCTCTCCCCTTCCCTCTGCGGTACGCTGGATCGACGAAAGCATCAAAGCCGGCGGGAAGGACTATTCCCTTCGCTTCGCTACCGTTGCCGACATCTTCCGGGACCACAAGGGTCTCCTGGACAAGAACGTACTTCCCGTTTTTGACGGGGAACTCCTGATGGATGTCCACGGCAGCGGAGTCTATACCGCCAACAGCGACACCAAGAAGCTGAACCGCCGCGCCGAACAGCTCGGCTATGCCGCCGAAGCCGGGGCCGTGATGGCCGACTGGGTCGGCGCCATCCCCTATCCCGGGGCGTTCCTCAACGATGCGTACAAGCGGTTCATCTGGCACCAGTTCCACGACGACCTGACGGGAACCAGCATCACGGAGGCCTACACCTTCTCCTGGAATGACTTCATGCTTGCCCAGAACCAGTTCGCATCGACCCTCGAGGCGTCGGCGGGCGGACTGGGCGAAGCGATGGACACCCGTGTGAATGGGACCCCGGTCCTGGTGTTCAATCCTGTCTCCACCGTCAACCCGGACATCGTGGAGGTCGAAATTGAACTGCCTTCCCCTTACCGCAGCATCCAGGTGTACGGGCCCGACGGTAAAAAGGTCAAATCGCAGATTCTCAGCGTAGAAAACGGAAAGGCCAGACTGCTTTTCGCCGGTTCTGATGCATCGGTCAGCATGGGCGTTTACAGCTTTGTCTATTCCAAGTCCGCCCCGGCCGCGAAATCGGCCCTGAAAGTCTCCGGCAGCACAATCGAGAACCGTATCTACAAGGTGGTCGTCAGCGAAGACGGAGACATCGTCTCAGTCTTTGACAAAAGGGCCGGAAAGGAGCTCGTCGCAAAAGGCCGTTCATTCGGACTGCAGATCTTTGACGAGAACACGTCGGATTCCTGGCCGTCCTGGGAGATTATGAAGAGCGTCATCGACCGGGAACCGCTTCCCGTCAACGCCGGCGTCCGAATCAGCGTGGAGTCGGAAGGTCCCCTTGCCGCCGTCCTCCGGGTTGACCGCAGCTACGAGGAATCCACGTTCACCCAGCGAATCATCCTCTACGACGGTGCCTGTGACGACAGGATCGATATTCGCAACAACGTGGATTGGAAATCCCGCCGTACGCTCCTGAAAGCCGCTTTCCCGTTCTCGTTCGGATCCCCCGAAGCCGCCTACGATCTCGGACTCGGACACGTCCTGAGGGGCAACAACACCGAAACCGCTTACGAAGTGCCCGCCCAGGAATGGGCCGACCTGACGGCCGCGGACGGCAGTTACGGTGTTACCATCATGAACGACTGCCGATACGGATGGGACAAGCCGGATGACAACACCCTCCGACTGACCCTGCTCCACACGCCCACCGCCGACCGTGGATACCAGAACCAGAAAACGCTCGACTTCGGTCCGCACGAATTCACGTACTCCATCACCGGACATCCCGGCGCCCTCGACGGTGCCAAGGCGACGGCTGCCGCCGACATCCTCAACCAGCGGAAGGCCGCCTATGTAACCGGGAAACACCCCGGTCCCCTGGGCAAGTCGTTCTCGCTCCTTTCCACCAGCAACCCGGCCATCCGCGTGAAGGCCGTCAAGAAAGCCGAGGATGGAGACGGTATCATCGTCCGAGTGTATGAACTATCTGGGAAGGACGCCAAGGGCAGCATCCGCTTTGCGGCCCCCGTGCTTTCCGCCGAGGAAACCAACGGCGTGGAAGAGCGCATCGGCGCGGCATCTTACACAGGGAATTCCTTGAATGTAGCCATCTCCCGTTTCGCCCCGAAGACATTCCGGGTCCGCCTCCAGGCATCGTCGGCGAAGGTGAAGCCCCCCGTGTACAAAGCCGTGACGCTCCCGTTCAACAAGACCGCCATCAGCTCGGACAATTTCAGCGCCTTCGGGCACATGGACATGGAGTGGCATTCCTATGCCGCCGAACAAATCCCGGAAGAGATTGTATACAAGGGCGTTCCTTTCCGGACAGGCGAAGCGGACTTCGACAACGCCACCTTCTGCGACGGACAGGAAATCAAGCTCCCGGACGGGGCGAAAGGCGTCTACCTGCTGTTTGCAGCGACCGGTGAAGATGTCCGCGCCGTTTTCGACGCCGGATCTCCCGTGGAAATCGACGTCCCCTACTGGACCGGTTTCTTCGGAGGCGGCAACTGGGCTCCGTACGAAGCTTTCCTCAAGAAGGGTCATCCCGCCTACATCGGCTCCCATCGCCACAATTCCCAAACGCGGAATGAATTCTATGTACAGACTTACATGTTCGTGGAATTCGTCCCCGCCACCTCCGGCAGACTGGTCCTTCCGAAAAACAGGGACGTGACCGTCTTCGCCGCAACGGCTGTGATGGACGAGGGGTTCTGCGCCTCCGAGATCTCAGATTCCGTGACTCATTTGGAAAGATTGTAATTCCATGCCAAAAAGGCTTGTCACCGGGCTGATACTCGCCCTACTCGCTTTCACAAGCTGCCGGGAAGAACCTGAGGTTATCCTCAGCGGCAACTGCGAACTGCTGAGTTTCGGCCTGGAATCAGCCCGGAACGGCCTTTTAAGCCCCATAGAATTCGACTTTGACAGGGAGAACAGGACTCTCAAGGCGATGTACCTCACTTGGATAGACAGTGAGGATCCGGAAATGATGATTCCCGAATTCCGGATTACGGGAAAGGAAGCCCGGGTAGACGGCAAGCCCGTCATTTCCGGCAAAACCCCGATCTCATTTGCAGAGCCGTTCACCCTTACGGTCTACGCCGAAAACGGACGCACTGAGGACTATCATATCGATCTCAACTGCCCGCAGATCAACACGGAACTCCCGGTCCTCCGGTTACAGCCATCCGCGCCCTTGACATCCAAGACGGACTATGTGGAAACCGTCCTGACCCTGTACAGCCCCGACACAGACCAAGGCTGGTGGGAACCGGGAGACGGAACGGTCGGCGTACGCGGAAGGGGCAATTCCACCTGGCTTCTGCCCAAGAAGCCCTACCGGATCAAGTTCCCGGAGAAGTTCAGTCCGGTCGGACTCGACCACGCCCGGGAAAAAAGCTGGGTCATCCTCGCCCATGACATGGACAAATCCCTGCTGCGCAACCACCTGGGCTTCACGATTTCGAAAATCCTGTTCTCCCCCGCGGAGAACCGCCATCACGAGAAAGCCATCCTTTTCACCCCCTGTTCCCAATTCGTGAACGTCTATATGGGCGACAAGTATCACGGAATCTACCAGATGAGCGACCAGATGAACAAGGCGGACGGAAGGATCGACGTCGAGAAACTGACGGAGAAAGACGGCGCTGACCCGGAAAGGATAACCGGAGGCCATATCCTCGAGACCGATGTGCACCAGGCCTCCGCACCGGTGCGCTTCCGAACCTCCCTCAAAGGAATCCAAATCAACCACAAATATCCGGACGAAGAGGATTTCGCCCAGGCCCAGTACGAATACATCGAACAGTTCGTCGACAAGGCGGAATCCGTCCTGTACGGCGGGATTTTCAAGGATCCCGTGGACGGGTGGCGGAAATACTTCGACGAGAAAACCCTTGTCGATTTCATCATCGCCAAGGAACTTGCAGGTGACATGGACGGTTATACCAGCACCTACCTGTACAAGAGACGGGGAGTCGACAAACTCTTTTTCGGGCCGGTCTGGGATGTCGACAAGGGCTGGGACAACGAGCGAAGGGGCGCCGCCGATTTCAAGGACCACCTGATGATCCACAGCGGTTTCGTCATGCCGGGCGGGGACAAGCACCACTGGTTCTACCGCTTCTGGGAGGACGAAAACCTGCGGAAGGCGGTGAACGAACGCTGGGTTCGCAAACGGCAGGAGCTGCTGGATGCCATCGAGGTCGAACTGACCGCCCGTCCCGCCGGAATGGTCAAGTCCATCGAGGCCAATTTCACGGTATGGCCTTTCTATTATCAGGCCAGCACCGAGGCGAAGATGCCGGCATCCACCTACCCCGACGAAATAAACCGGATACGCCGGCTCACCGCCGATCGCGCCGCCGTCCTGGATTCGGAGTTCGCCAAATGATCCGGATGGCCCGGCCGGGGTATCGACGGGCACGACAATCCCTATGCTGTCACGCGGAAGCCAAGTCGCTTCCTCCGAAGCGGAGGCGGAAGTCCGTTTCCAGGAAGGAGGCTGCTGTACCTGGAAAGTCTGATTCCAAGTCGGTGAACATCTATTTCCCGTACGGGCTTTTCCAGCAGCTGAAGATAGTTGCAATGGCCGAGAATCGGAGCGTTTCGGAGATCGTCCGGGAGGCGGTCGCCGGTTATGTGGATTCCGTCATATCAGATTGCGTGAAGTCGTTGCCGCTTCCCAAGTAGTTCTCTTTTTGGGCTTTCTATTTAGGTGTTTTCCTTACAGTTAAGGCGGACTACTTTCAAAGAGGATCACTTTAAAGGGCTAACCGCAATATGAGGTTGGATTTCTTGACTCCCTGAAGTAGAGTGAACATCAATTACTGCCTTTTCCGGAACAGGGTTTTCAGGTCAATACTGAAGAAATCCTCCAGGGGAAGACCTTCAGGGCCGACGATAAATGCACTGGTGATATGCTCTGCGAAAAGTTCCTTGAACGTTTCGTAGCCTTCTGTGTTGTCGGCGCTACTGCTTTTAACCTCTATGGCTACAAGGGCCTGGCCCTTTTTGAGGATGTAATCGCACTCCTTTTTTTTATCATTACGCCAGTAAAGGAGTTCGAACCCATCCAGAAGCGAACGGTTTGCGAGGTGGGCTCCCACTGCGGATTCCACCTGACGCCCCCACTCCGTGGCATTGGTTACGGCCTCTTCGAAGGTGAAGGTGCCATAACGGTTACGGAAGGCACTGCAATACACCTGCATCTTGGGAATGGAATTCTTTTCCTTGATTGGAGAGGGCGAATACTTCTGCAGGGGCTTTACCAACATGGTCTTGTCCAGAGCCTCTAAATAAGACTTGATGGTAGGGACTGTTCCGCTGTTTATCGTGCCTTGCATCTTGGTAATGGAAAGCTCGCGGGCTGACTCTATGCAGGCCAGTTCGAAGACTTGGCGTAGCAGTGCCGGATTGCGGATTTCGTCGATTTCCAGGATATCACGGGTAAGGATGGGTGATATGATCGTGTCTTCCATCAAGTCACGCCAGCGGTCTTCATCCTTTATGTCAGGAGCCAGGCCGGGGAATCCGCCAAAGTAGATGTACTGCTGCATGGTAAACCCGAAAGCATCACGCATCTCGCGCCACTCCCAATAACCCATTTTGATGGATTCGAACCGTCCCTCCAGAGACTCTTCCAAACCTTTCTGCAGAAGAACGCGGGATGAGCCCAGGAGAATGACTTTGAGGTTGCGTTTTTCGCGGGTATCCCTGTCCCACTCCTTTTTTACTTGTTCGCTCCAGGTCTGGATTTTCTGGACCTCATCAATGATGAGGATGCGCTCCTGCTCTGAGTGGAGATCCATTTTCATTCTGGCCTCCTGCCAGCGGGCTGGAATCCAGGCGGTATCTTCGCGGTTGACGCCATCGGCCGCAATAAAGTCAAAGGGAATGTCGATGCCTTCGGTATACTGCCCTACAAGGGTGGACTTACCCACTTGACGAGGTCCCATGATAATCTGCATACGTCTCCTGGGCTCGGCCATACGGCTCTTTAATAGGGCTAAATGGTGTCTTTCGTATAACATATTTACACTATCTGTTTTACAAATTTATAAAATATATTTTACAAAATCACAGGCTTCGCAAAACTTTTTCTTGCAATGAACCCGGAGGTCATCTACTCATATAAGAGGCTAAACGAAGGTGAATTCAATTTAGAAGTGCAACACACTTCAAAAGTCAAAGTTAAATAATTGCTTGCAGTATTCCAACGGTTTCCCTGCTGGCACTTTGGGGACTTCCAGGTCAAGTTCGTCGATAGTGTTTGTTCATCTTTTCGATGGTTGGCAGTTGTCGTTTGTGTGCATTTTTATGGAAAAGCGAAAATGATTACATAACTTTGCCACGGAAAGACCGAGCGTAATACTTATCATCTTTGGTAGGAAATAAACTCGCAAATAACTCGCAAGCACAATATTAGAAAAGAAAGATAGTAATTTAAGTAACTGATTATCAGCGTATTTAAAAGACTCCAAAGGAGGGGATAACACGCCTGGAAAGCGTGTGTACCCCAAAAGGGTATCGCGAGTTCGAATCTCGCTCTCTCCGCAAAACAATGACTCACGAGGGTGACCAAAAAGTCAAGATGACTTGAGGTCGCCCTCTTTTGTTGTGCTTGTGTTTGATACTTGAAGGAGGAAGGGAGATACCCTCCCGGAGGACTCCGTTCCGCTGCGCTCCACTCCGGCCCCTCCCATTGTCTCCTGCGTCCCCGCCAGGGCGGGAACTTGTATCCAACGGGCCCCTCCCCCTGCCCGTGTCCGGGGGTGGACACGCCTCCGGGAGGGTATCTCCCTTCCTCTTGACGCGCCCATAAAAATATAGCTATTCTTTTGATAATCAAAGGAATAGCTATTGCTTTTGTCAATGGTTATGACTATCTTTGTCTTGCACCTAAAAACAATCAAACATTGACATCAAGCATGGCAAAGGTAGTCTATAAATCTTACAATCGCAACGAGGGGAGCCTCTTTCCCGTGTATCTTTCCGACATGGTGCCGGCCGAGCACCCCGCCCGGGTGATCGACGCCGTCGTCGAGAACCTTGATATCAGGGAGCTCGAGCGCACGTACAAGGGCGGCGGGACGAGCTCCTATGCGCCCCGTGCCCTGCTGATGGTCATCATCTACGCATACCTGAGCAACATCTACTCCGGCCGTCAGATCGAGCAGGCGTGGCGGGAGAGCATCATTTACATGTGGCTGGGTGGCACGCTGATCCCGGACTTCCGCACCATCAACAACTTCCGGAGCAGGCGCCTCGTGGGGACGTTCGGGGAGCTGTTCACGCAGGTGGTGAAGCTGCTGGTCGAGGAGGACCTCGTGACGCTGGACGTGCAGTACATCGACGGCACCAAGATCGAGTCCGCCGCCAACAAGTACACGTTCGTATGGAAACGGGCGAC
>Ga0326514_10000482_pt1 | contig 27079 bp, 18 predicted proteins | sample 3_2548_0518_D_FD_203653 | JGI IMG/M metagenome (GOLD analysis project Ga0326514, IMG submission 203653) | Bovine rumen microbial communities from UC Davis, California, United States - 3_2548_0518 | ecosystem: Host-associated > Mammals > Digestive system > Stomach > Rumen | place: USA... | reverse complement strand
GTCATCGTACCTTCCTGAGTACCAACAATCACCACGTTGGCACCAATGACGGACTCGCCGAAATTGTCAAGCACTGTACCACTCACTGTTTTGGTCTGCGCGAAAGCAGCTGCTGAGCCGAGCACAAAAGCAGCTACAGCAAGCATCGTCTTTCCGAACCACTTACTACATGTACTGAGATTCATGTTGTGAAAGGAGTTAGTTGATTAATAATTGAAGTGTATAAATTGTTAATAATGTCTGCAGGTTTGTCTCTGGTGAAACTTACCAAGTCCCTTTTTGAAAGGTTGATTTTTCAAAAAAATGACATTTTGACATCTGCAAATATCACACAAATATTTTAAAAAAACAAATTTTAGGGCAAAAAAATGTAATTTTAACACTTTCTCTGCCCCGGAACCTGTCCGAATTATGTTTTACAACATGTTTTGGGCACAAAAAACTCATATTCAATTGCTCCCGGAATACACAAAAAACCCCGCTGCCGGAAGCAGCGGGGATGACATATAAAGATAAGGCTAATGAATTCAGTCTTATTCGAAGCTGGTGAAGTCGTAACCGTTCTTGAATCCGCCAATCAGAGCGTTCTCCGAGAGAGGAACAAGATAGATGGGAGCCGTCTTGAGATCCCAGCCGAGGAAAATATCGTTGAGATAGAAGCCGTTGGTTTTCTCCTGATCTACGATAGCCTTACCCCAAGGCTTGGCATAATATCCCTCAGGTGTCTCGGTAATGTTAATGTTGGTGAAGAGACCCTTGATGGCAATGTTGCTGTTGGGCCAGCCGTTGTTTCCGTAGTGCGTCTTCGTATAGGTGGACTCCTTGTCCCAGTCGTGCTGACCGCGCCAGCCGGGGAACAGGAGTGCTTCCAGATCGGTGGAGGGCTCGTAACCGCCAACACGCATTGCCTCGGGCGTGGGACCTGTCAGACGGGTTGTAAGACCCATTGCCGTGGGATCGACACCCTTGTAGTAGATGTAGTTGCCGATGGTGTTGCCGTTGTCGAAGTGATAATAACCGTCAGCCTTCAGACCGTCGATCATCTTCTTGGTGAGGTCGCGGAGCTCACCAATCTTCTTACCAAGCAGACCGGTGCGGATGAGGGTCCAGCGACGGTCGCCCTCGCCTGCGAACTCGAAGCCGCGCTCGTCTATTATCTGCTCGAATGTCACGGAAGAGGCAGCGGGCAGACCGGCACGGACGTGGGTCTTGTTGTAATAGGTCACTGCATCAGCCTGATTGGGATTCGTCTTCATGAGGGCAGCCTCGGCGAGACCGAGGTAAACCTCAGAGATACGCATATAAGGCTGGTTGATGCCTGACATACGCTGCTTGGTGAAGTAGGGGTTCACCTGACGGTTCTCGTCGAACTTGCCGCAGGCGATACCTGCGCCGTCGCCGGAAGTCTTCATGTTGAAGCCCAGAATCACCTCATAGGCGCAGCTCTTGCCGTCATACGACTTCTTGGCATCGACTTTGCCGTCAGCGTCATAAACACAGAGGTCGTTGCGGATGCCGTCCGTACCGGCCTTCAGATAAGAACCGGTAACGACACACGAGATATCACGACGGATATCCTTAGGATCGAACATACCATAGTAGAAGGCGGGATGGATACGGCACTGTCCATAGGACTTGCAGACACCATAGCCGTTGGAGCCCGTTGCGGGACGACCGATAGCGTAGGGACGCTCGCAGTTGCCGGTAGCCTGTACCATTTCGTCCTCAAAGATGGACTCGCCGGCAAAGCTGCCGTCGGGCTGATGCAGGTCGGTGAAGAAAGCCGAATAGTCGCTGGCATTGAACTCAGCACCGGCGGGATTCTCAGCCACCCACTTGAAGGCATCGTAGGCGATGTCATAGTACTCCTTGTAGTTCTTGGGACGTGCGTAGGCTGCGCCATGGGCATCGGTGTAGTCGGGATGACGCTCCAAACGGGATTCATCGGTCACGTCCAGACGGTAGGTCTGATAGCCGGCAGCCTCCATGGCGATACGGCCCAGGAGTGCGTAGGCATACTGACGGGTGAAGCGGTTCTTGTTGGAGGAGGTCAGCTCGGGGCAGAGATCCTTGGCAACCTGCAGCTCGGCAATCACCTTGTCGTAGATGTCAAGACGGGAAGCAAAGGCAGTGGGATTGTCCTGCAACGAGAAGACAGAGAATACATCGCCATAGTATTTGATGAGTTCACGGTAGCAGGTAGCCTTCATGCAGACAGCCTGACCGTAAATCTCGGCGTACGTCTTGGCGTTGGCGTCCTCGGTGCGCATCTCCTCGGTGATACCGTCGGTGAGAAGGTTCATCGTGGGAATGATGGCATAGAGCTGGGCATAGCCGGTCTTGTCGTCGGACGTGCCGAGGTCGGACAATACGGTGAAGGTGGAAATCACATCGTCGGCACCGCCGTTGTACATGGTTTCAACCTTGAGACGGCCTACGGCACGCTCGCCGCCGTGACGCTCGATGTCGGAGCCTGCGGCATCAATGGCGTAGAACAGACCGTTGGAGAAAATCTGGTCTCGCATGACCAGGTGCCAGTTGTTATAGGCTCCGTCCAGCGTGGTCTGGCAACCGTCGATGGACGACGTGGCCTGAGCCGCTGTCACCGTTGAGGGGGAGCTGGTTTCAAGATAGTCGCTACAGGAGCTCAACGAGAGCAGTCCTGCTGAAAAGAGAGCGATACCTAATATTTTGTTACTCATATTGTTGGAATGTCTTTTTAGAGGTTTAGAATGCTACGTTGAGACCGAAGGTGAACGTCCGGCTCTTGGGGTAAGAGTTGTAGTCAAATCCGGGCGTGGGGAAGCCACTGTAGTTGGAATCCATCGCGGAGTTGGTGCTGACCTCGGGATCCAGTCCGTCGTAACCCGAGATGCAGAAGAGGTTGCCTGCCGTGAAGTAGATGCGGGCATTGCTGATACCCACCTTCTTGACAAGGTTCTTGGGCACGGTGTAGCCGATAGTGAGCGACTGCATGCGCAGGAAAGCTGCGTTCTCCACATAGTCATCGCTGACAACGGGAGCGTCGTTGCTGATGTAGCTCAACAGACCATACTGTGCGCCTGCGTTAAGCGTACGGAGCTCATCGGGATCGGTAACGGCATAGAGGTCGCCGTCTCCATTGATGTTATACATTCTCCAGCTGTTGTCGAACTTGGTGGACAGACGGCTCTGTGAAGACCACTTGGTATTGTTGCCGCTGTGAACCGAGCGCGCAGCGTTGGCGTTGAACACCTTGCCGTCGAGCTGGTAGGAGAAGTTGGCTGAGAAGTCGAAGTCCTTGTAGCGCCCGGAGAGGTTGAAACCGCCGGTGTGCTTGGGCATCATACGGCCGATGATGACAGCATCGTTGGCGTCAATCACGTCGTCACCGTTGGTGTTCTCATACTTAGGCATGCCGGGGAAAGCACGCTGACCGTCAGCCAGTTTGTAGTTCTCAGAACCATGATAGGTGGTAAGCTGGGTGTCGAGGATACCTTCCTTCAGCGTCCAGACGCCATTGACAACGTCGAAGTCGTCGACGGTGTAGAATCCGGCAGCCTTGAAGCCCTTGATCAGGCCGACAGGCTCGCCCTCTTCGATAACGTAGGGCTTGGAGGGCATCATTGAAGTGGAGGCGAAGCGCATGCTGCCGTCCATGTTGGCATCGGCGGGCACCTTCTCCACCTTGTTGACATTGTAGTTGTAGGTGATGCCGAAGTTCAGGTCGAAGTCCTTCGCACGTACAATATTATAATTGAAGGAAACTTCAATACCCTTGTTGGAGGTCTCGGCAGCATTGCGGAACTCGTAGGAGTAACCTGCGATGGAGTTGATGGGCACGCGCATCAAGCAGTCCTTCGTGGTGTTCCAGTAGAAGTCAAACGAACCGTTGAACTTGCCGTTCAGGAAACCGTAGTCGAGACCGATGTTGCGGGAAGTGGTCTTCTCCCAGGTCAGGTCGGCATTACCCTTCAAGGTGCCGGGCTTGTAGCTGAACGTACCGTCGTCGTTGAGCGACGATACCCACTCGTCGATGAAAGCGCTGGCATCAATGCCGTCGTTACCGGAGGTACCGAAAGAGAGACGCAGCTTGAGGTTGTCCAGCCAGTCTTCATTGCCGGCAAGGAAAGGCTCGTCGCTGATGCGCCATGCGATAGCACCTGCGGGGAAGTAGCCCCAGCGGTTACCCTCGGCAAACTTGGAGCTGCCGTCGGCACGCATGGTGAAGGTGAACATATAGCGGCTGAAGAGATTGTAGTTCAAACGGCCGAACCACGAGGTGGTATGCGACGAAACGCCTATGGTGTTGGAGAAATAGCTCTTGGAGTGATCCTGAGCCATCTGCATCTGTCCGAAAGCGGTCTCCTTGCTCCACGTGGTGGGATACTGGTAGCCGCGCATCGAGTTGGAGTTGGAGCGGCTGCCCAGTACCTCGTTACCAAGGAGGAGGTTGAGGGAGTGGTCATCGCTCTTGATAAGGTCGGCGAAGTCGTAGTTCAACGTCGTTGTCCACGAGGTGTTGTAGCCGTCACCCTGACCCAGCTGTGCGATGGCCACGAGGTCACGGCCGGTCTTGGCACCCTGCCAGTTCTCGGTCTTCGACCAGTGGCGAGACACGCCGAGTTCGGTCTTGGCGGTCAGGCCCTTGATGATTTCCCAGGTGAGCGACGAGTTCAGGCGGACGCGCTGCTGCTTCTTCACGTAGTCGTTGTCGTTGATGACATCGATGGGGTTGTACTGGGGGTTGGCAAAGACATCACCCTCGCCGAATTCGGGAAGGTTGCCGGTTCCGAGAGGATTGTCAATCATATTGAACTGCCAGGGATAAACCAGGGTATTGTTCATGGTTGCCGTGTTGCTCGAGAAGTACTTGTTGTTCTGGGTCTTTGTCTCGCTGTAGCGGGCATCGAGATTGAGTTTCAATTTGCTGTTGATGGCCTGCTGCAGTTTCAGGTTGACGTTCCAGCGGCTATAACCGGCCTTTTCCATTGTGGCTTCGTCATCGGTGTAGTTGACCGAGGCGAAATACTTCGTCTTGTCCGTACCGCCGCTGATGGAGAGATCGTGGTTCCAGGCATGACTGGTGCGGAACACGTCGTCCATGTAGTTGTGGGAAGCCACATTCTTATATTCATTGAGGTGGTTGCCATTGGCAGTGCCGAGGCCGTAGTAGCGGGCCATGTTGTCGCCGTAGCCGACAGCGGTCATGTATTCCCATGTTCTGCGTACATAGGTATAGGCATCCTGCAGGTCGAGAGTTTCGGGCTTGGCCTTAATCTGATAGTACATGTTGTACTTCACCTGAGCTTTGCCTTCCTTGGCGCTCTTGGTGGTGACGAGAATGACACCGTTGGCACCGCGTGCACCATAGATAGCGGTCGAGGAAGCGTCCTTCAGAACGTCGATGGACTCAATCTGGTCGGCAGGGATGTCGTCGATGCTGCTCACTGCGATACCGTCAACGATGAACAAGGGGTCGTTGGACTGGGTAATAGAACCGCCACCGCGCACACGGATGGACATTTCTGCACCGGGACGGCCGTCCTGCTGAACGATATTCACGCCGGGGAGCTTGCCGGAGAGAGCCTCGGCGACGTTGGCAACAGGCAACTTGACAAGATTCTCGCCGGAGATGGAAGCGACCGAACCGGTCAGGTCCTTACGGCGCATTGTGCCGTAACCAACGACGACGACATCTTCAAGTGTCGTATTGTCCTCTTTAAGGGTAATACTGATAACCGACTTGCCGGACACGGGGATTTCCTGGGTGGCATAGCCGATGTAAGAAACTCTCAATGTACCGTTCTGGGGCACATTGTTCAAGGTAAAGTTGCCGTCTGCATCGGTCATCGTACCTTCCTGGGTACCAACGATTACCACGTTGGCGCCAATGACGGTCTCGCCGAAATTGTCAAGCACGGTACCTCTCACTGTTTTGGTCTGCGCGAAAGCAGCTGCTGAGCCGAGCACAAAGGCAGTGGCAGCAAGCATTGTCTTTCCGAACCACTTACTACATGTACTGAAATTCATGTTGTGAAGGAGTTAATTAGTAATTGATGTGTGTAAAAAAGTATGTTTGTTAATTTGTGACAAAATCCGGATTTTGAAAGTGCTTTTTCAAATAAAACGGTCATTTTGACAAGTGCAAATTTCAAACAAATATTTTAAAAAAACAAATTTTGGGGCAAAAAAATGTATTTTTAACACTTTCTCTGCCCCAAAATCTGCAGGTTTTCCGTTTTTGTTCTTGTTTTTTACTCAAAAACGATAGCCTTTTATCTTTCTTTTTTACAATGCCATCGGAGACTCATGACTGTCTCGGACATCATGTCCCAACTGTATTTTGCCTCTCGTTGCGCAATCCTTTGGTTCTCTATTCCACCGTTCCGCCCCACCAGGTTATCTCAACCAACTGAATATGGAAGAAAAGATCCGAATAGGGGTCGATGTTTGTCGAACCCTTCTGACCATAGGCCAGGTACCAGGGAATTGCGACAATCCAGGAGTCTCCTTCGTGCATCTGCTGAAGCACATCGCCCCAACCCACGATGACAGAGGCGGGAGTGAAACTTTCGTAAAACTCTATCTCACACTCTTGGATCGTTTCTGTCTTACCGTCGGTAAAAACAGCCTCCACGGCCTCCTTGTCTGTAAGGTCGATATTGTCCAGGCGATTGAGCACCGATTTGGTGTTATAGAGTGTATAGTGCGTCTTGAGTGTCGATGTATAGAAAGGAGTGAACCAACGGTTTTTGGCGCGCAACGTCTCCTCGTCAGCCGCTTCTAAGACATGATAGTAGGTAGGATAATACGAATACGGCTCAGAAAGACTCCTGACACTGTCGGCAAAATAGGTTGCCGCACCGGATGCTCCAACACTCGTCCGCAAACGGTCCATAAATACGTTGTTGCGGTCACGCCAGCTGTAGTACTCAGTATAGTCGACTGAATTATCGCTGCCGTTGCAGCCCGTCATCGCTGGAGCAACGACGAGCAGCAAAAGCAGATGTGTGAGAATTTTATTCATTTATGCGTTTTCAATCTTACGGAGCAACGAAGAGATATTGACGCTGTCGCCGATAATCTTGTGAAGATCGGCAATGGCGACACGCTCCTGTGCCATGGTGTCACGCTGACGGAGGGTAACGGTATTGTCCTCGAGGGTCTGGTGATCGACGGTAACGCAGTAGGGAGTACCGATGGCATCCTGACGGCGATAACGCTTGCCGATGGAATCCTTGGCCTCCACCTGACAGGTGTAGTCGTAACGGAGTTCGCGGAAAATCTCTTCGGCTTTCTCCGGGAGACCGTCTTTGTTGACCAGGGGAAGAATACCCACCTTGATGGGAGCCAATGCCGGAGGAAGCGCCAGCACAACGCGCTTCTCGCCGCCTTCCAGTTCCTCTTCCTTGTAGGAAGCAGCCATCACGCTCAGGAACATACGGTCCACACCGATGGAGGTCTCGATGACGTAGGGCGTATAGCTTGAATTGGTCTCGGGGTCGAAGTATTCAATCTTCTTTCCGCTGTATTTGGCATGCTGAGAGAGGTCGAAGTTGGTGCGGGAATGAATACCTTCCACTTCCTTGAACCCGAAGGGCATTTTGAACTCGATATCGGTAGCCGCATTGGCATAGTGTGCCAGTTTCTCATGATCGTGAAAGCGGTACATCTGATCGCCGAAGCCGAGAGCCTTGTGCCAGGCCAGACGTGTCTTCTTCCACTTGGCGAACCAGTCCAGTTCGGTGCCGGGCTTGATGAAGAACTGCATCTCCATCTGTTCGAATTCACGCATACGGAAGATAAACTGACGGGCTACTATCTCATTGCGGAATGCCTTACCAATCTGGGCAATACCGAAGGGAAGTTTCATGCGACCGGTCTTCTGTACATTGAGGAAATTCACAAAGATGCCCTGAGCTGTCTCAGGACGGAGATAAATCTTCATCGAACCGTCGGCCGTGGAACCCATCTCGGTCGAGAACATGAGGTTGAACTGACGTACGTCGGTCCAGTTGCGGGTGCCGGAAATAGGGCAGACGATACCCTCGTCGAGGATAATCTGCTTCAGTTCTTCGAGATTCATTGCGTTCATGGCATCGCTGTAACGCTGATGCAGTGCATTCCACTTCTCCTGATTCTCCAGGACTCGGGGATTGGTCTCGCGGAACTTGGCTTCGTCGAAGGCTTCGCCGAATTTCTTGCGGGCTTTCTCCACTTCCTTGTTGATCTTGTCCTCAATCTTGGCGAGCTGTTCCTCGATGAGCACATCGGCACGATAACGCTTCTTGGAGTCACGGTTGTCAATGAGGGGATCGTTGAATGCATCGACATGGCCGGATGCTTTCCAAACCGTAGGATGCATGAAGATGGAGGCATCGATACCCACGATATTCTCATGGAGCAGCGTCATGGCTTTCCACCAGTACTGCTTGATATTGTTCTTGAGCTCGACACCGTTCTGTCCGTAATCATACACAGCGCCGAGACCATCATAGATTTCGCTCGACGGAAAAACAAAGCCATACTCCTTGCAATGGGAGACTAACTTTTTGAATACATCGTCTTGAGTTGCCATAATTTTATTTTACGATCATTTATATTTGACTATTTCACTATTTGACTATTTCACTATTTCACTCTCAACTCTAGACCCTGACCGCTAAACTGAATTTGTCCAATTGTGAAATTGTGAAATTGTCCGATAGTCCAATTAAAATTTGGCTGCAAAGTTACTGAATTTCAAGCAATTCTCCAAATCTTGGGCTCAAATTCAATGCTTTTTATGCACTTAAATGCGCTTTTTAACTTTTTATGTCGTCTTTTGTTGGCAGAAAATCTCAAAATTCGAGATAAAAACGGAGTCTTTGGATATCGTCTTCCGAAAATTCTTCCAACTGTTTCAACGCTTCGATGGAGGAAAGATTGCCCCAGTTTCTGCGGTAATTGAACAGCGCCTTAACCTGCTCATAATTCAAGTAGGGATGATGAACCAGCGTCTTGAAATCCGAATGGTTGACATTCAGTTTCCGAATCTGACCGGGATCGGCTGCCATCCATTGTGACACCCATTCGGGCAACATCTCCTGTGCCTTTTCCCACTTCAGTTTCTCGCCCAGCTGCAACGGAGAATAGAATCCGCCCAACTGGTCTCTATACCTTATTATATTTAAAGCAGTCGTACTGCCGATTCCCGGAATTTTTTTCAACAGGGTAGTGTCGGCCGTATTCAGTTCCACGCGTGTCGGTTCTTGAAATTTCTCCTGCTTCGGATAATCGTCCTTTTTTTTCTGTGTTATCGGAATGTAGGGAACCGAACTTGCAGAATCGACGGCTTCCTTCCTGCTGTCTGCCTTTTTGCGCGTTACCGGCGCGGAATCCCCGGGCTCGGAAACTCTCCTCTTCTCGCCTTCTTCATGAAACGGCACATAACGGGCCGAGAGGGTATCCTGCCCAACCGAAGCCAGCATTTCCAACTGACGGATGCGGTCCTCCATTCTGGCGTTCTGTTCTTTCAGATTCCGCACCTGCACCACAGCTCTGGCCACAAAAAATGCGACCACCAGAGCTACCAAAAACAGCAGACCGTTCCGGACGTTCTGCATCATTCCGCTATGATTCTTTTTTTCAGCCATATGATTCTTGTGTGCTGCAAAGATACGAAAAGTTTTCGAAACATTCACACATTCTGCCTCAAATTAACACTTCGCACACAAAAAAAACTCTCACCGTCCTTCCGACAATGAGAGCTATGGGTACAAAAGCAGTTTCAATGATGTTCTAATCTCGTAATAACAATAATTTTGGTTTGAAACCGAAAAATCAATCACATCTGAAAATTTCCCATAAACTAACAATTAATAAAACCTATATCGTTACCGATTTGAATCGGCGAGTTTTAATTGAATTATGACACTGCAAAGATAGTCTGTTTTTTTGATTTATGCAAATAATTTTGCAGAAATATGTAGATTGAGGGATTTTTTTTATATTTTTTATCATTTAATCCCCTTTTTAAGCCTCCTGGAGCCACTATTTCTTCTGGAATCGATGTGTGATATCCTGCCATCCGTCTGCCTCTTTCTTATAAAGACGCTGGTTGGTGCGGGGAGATTTCAGGGGACCCAGATGGGCGATGTATGGCCCCTGTTTCAGATAATCAAACACATCGCGGTCTATTTGCCGGGGGAAATACTGCCGGCCGCTCCACCATGAGACTTTGAGATTGGGATGCTTAGCGCGGATATGGTGAGCCAATGCTGCGATACCCTCCGGATCAGCGTCACCGCCCATGAATGAAACACAGGTTATATCATCGGATTGTCTTTCAATCAGATCATCCAAAGTCTCTGGCGTCAGCTCTTCGCCTATGTCTTCCCACAAATACTTACTGTGACAGCCCGGACAGTGACATGGACAGCCGGAAAGGTTGATTGCCAACGTTGTCTCGTCCGGAATCTCCTGGAAAACAATATCTGTATTTACAAATTTGAGCATATTCTATCATGGCGTATTTTCTTCGCCATCAGTTTATTCTGACATAAAAAGCCCGCCACCCTTACTTATCCTTTTTTTCCGAAAGAGTGGCGGGGAGAACTTTGCCTTCGAGCATCGCCCTGTTGTTTCCTTAAGCTTGCTTGGGTTCAGCGATAGGCTTGTCGCCCTGGTGCAGATAATAACGGCGCGAAGCTTCCTGCTGACGGGGCTGCGAGAAGTTCGAGACACGTTTCAGATAGCCGATGACACGGGTCATGTAGTCCACATTCTTCGAGTGACATTTGGGGCATTCATGCAGATAGCGTTTGTCGATGTTGCCGCAGTCATTACAGATGGTGTTGGGAATATTGAACGTGAAGTAGTTGCAACCTTCCTTGGCAGCCACTCGGAGCAATTGGGCATACTGTTCTTTCGTGAGGTGCTCCTCCAGATTCATGTGGAGTGCTGAGCCGCCCGTAAGATGTTCGATGTAGGGTGCACCGTGAAGTTTGAACTTGTCGATGATGGTGAGCGAAGTATCCTCAACCACATAGAAATAGCTGTTGTAGCAGTCGCGCGGAACGAAGTAGCCGTCCTCACGGTCCCACTTGGCATGCTTCACACCGACGTTCTCGGCGGGAATCATCTCACAATTGAACATCACTTCCTTGGTCCTGTACTCCTTGTTCTTCTTCTCAACAAGACCCAAAACGGTCTGCACAAACTGAAGATACTCGGGATTCGGGTTAATCTTGAGTCCCATGAACTCGGCGGCCTCTACCAGACCGTTCACTCCGATGGTGAGATATTGGCGGGCAATGTTGATGTAGCCGGAATCGAAGAGCGGCAGCATGCCTGCTTTCTGGAACTCCTTGAGATTCTCATTGTAGGCAAGCTGAACCTTGTGGCAGAGATCAATGATGTCGGTCAGGTACTCCTTGTAATCCATCTTGTTGTTCACTGCATACTGAATGCAGCGGTTCAGGTTGATGGTAAGCACCGACTTGGAGCCCGTCGATACACCGCCGGCACCCAGGGTGTAGGAGAATCCGTTGTCGTTAATCTCGTTGCGCAGACGGCAGCAGGATGCGAGCGAGTCGGCATTCTCGCTCATGTAGGTGAAGAACGAGTGACCCTCGGCATACATCTCGGCCGTAAAATCGCCCCACTCCTTGTCCATGGGTTCTCCGTCTTTCGAGAGAAGTGCCATCGTCTCAACCGGGAACGTGAGAACGGCTTTGGTACGCTCCTTGTTGAACCATTTCATGAATCGTTTCTGGAGCCAGGAGAGACCGTTCCAGTCGGGCTTGCTTCCGTCGGGGAAACGGAAATCTCCGAAAATCGACTCAAAATAATACTTGTCATAATACGAAATGTTCCAGAATACTGCCTGGAAATTTCTTGCTCCCGTCGGCTGGTTGATGGAGTAAACAATCTGCTCGAAGCAGTCGGTAATCACTTTGTCAAGTGTGCGGTGCTTCAGCGAGAGATCAACCACCTTCTCGGGATTCTTCCAATAGTCTTCGCCGTATTCCTGTCCGATGAAGTAGTTGAGATACATCAGGAACTCGGGCGTAGCACAGGCGCCGGCCAGCATCGAGGATACAATGAAAACCATGTTGATGAACCCGCCGCAGAAAGACTTGAGGTTGGTCGGCGCCGTGGAGTTGCCACCGATGGAAGCGGTACCGCCAATCAGCCAGGGGTACATCGTGATGGATGCACAATAGTTGGCAAGATTGGTCTCGTCGTTCTTATAAATAAAGTGGTGCGTGAGTAAGTCAATATAGCGGTCGGCCATTTCCTTGCCGTACATTTTCTTGATCCTGTCGGTCAGAAGACGACGGTTCAGACGGATGAAAGAACCCTTGGGCAACTCTCCAATCAGCGTGGCGATGTTCTTGTGTTCTACATTGGCGTTGGCGTCATACTTCGAACCCGTCGCAGCATTGCCTTCTGCACAATAGTCAGATAGGAATTTGATACGCTCCAGCGTTTCGCGGTCCTCGCTGTGGGCCTGACGGTAAAGCATAAACGACTTGGCCACTTTGTAATAGCCTTCCTCCATGAGCGCGGTTTCCACCTGATTCTGGATTTCCTCGACCGTGATGTTCTCATGAATGTCGAGGTGACTCAGCACCTTCGAAAGGGCCGACAAGTCAACAGGCTGGTCTACTGACTGGAACGCCTTGATGATGGCGTTCATGATTTTGTCGAGCGAGAAACGTACGCTCTGTCCATCACGTTTGGTGATGCTGAATAGCTGATTGTCCATTAAAGTAGGAACGGTCTATGTTTATTATATATTATTGTAGAATGTATTTGTATTAGGCTCGCCGATGCACCGTTTTGCGCACAAATGCAGGCCCGGGAAAGTCAAAATCGTAAATCGGCAGCAAAGATAGAGATTCTTTTCGAGACATCCAAATAATTCCGCATGAAATTTTGTTAATTTTTGTAAATACCCTGTCAAAAGACTTAGTTTTTTGCTGTGTATCTGCTGATTTTGTCAATATAGACATTTATCAATGAAAACCTTATTAAAAAATTTGCGCCCTTGCTCCGAAGTACTTTCTGCTACCCGGTCATGAAATGACGCAAAACAGACCATTTAAATGACAAAATAAACACTTAGAAGAAAATTTGAAGGGCTGAAACGTTATTTTTTCTGAAAATATTTGGTTTTTCCGATAAAAAACGCTATCTTTGGAGCATTATTTTCACGCGCGAATAAATGATGTATCATATTCCGGTCATGCTCCAAGAATGCATGGAGGGTCTTCACATTCTTCCTGATGGCATCTACGTTGATGTCACTTTCGGGGGCGGTGGCCACAGCAGGGCGATATTGGCCAGGCTGGGGGAAAAGGGACATCTTTTCGGGTTCGATCAGGATGCCGATGCGGAACGTCATTGGCTGGAGGCCGAACAGGAATCCGACAGCGGTGTGGACCCGCGGTTCACATTCGTCCGGAGCAACTTCCGTTACCTCAAAAACTGGATGCGCTATTATGAAGTGGACCATGTGGATGGAATACTCGCCGATCTCGGTGTGTCGAGCCATCACCTCGACGATGCCGAACGGGGTTTCGCTTTCCGATTTGACGCTCCGCTTGATATGCGAATGAACACGCGTGCCGGCCAGACGGCAGGCGACTTTCTCGCAACCGCCTCCGAACAGGAACTGGAACGGGTACTCTCCCTCTACGGAGAACTGCGCCAGGCTCGCCGGATGAGTGCGGCCATCGTGAAAAGCAGAATGCAGAAAAGCATTTCCACAACGGGCGACCTCCGCAACATCGTTGCTCCTTTCATCTCCCCCAAAAACGAGAAGAAAGAACTCGCCCAGGTGTTTCAGGCACTCCGCATCGAAGTGAACCGCGAAATGGATGCGCTAGAGGAAATGCTCATGGCAGCAACCGAAGTCCTCGCGCCCGGAGGACGTCTCGTGGTGATGACCTACCACAGTCTGGAAGACCGCATTGTCAAAAACGTGATGCGTTCAGGTCATGCCGACGGAACCGTCGTCAAGGATTTCTATGGCCGGGTCGAGGCTCCGTTCGAAGCCGTCAACCGCAAGGTCATCGTCGCCTCCGACGATGAAGTCGCCGCCAATCCCCGGGCCCGTTCCGCCAAACTCCGCGTTGCAGAAAAAATAAAAGAACGATAATTCTCTTTCTCTATAAATAGATATGGCTTTTCTTGACAAATTCTCCCAGGCTCTCACCAGCGAAGACTCCTTCGCCGGAAAAACCCCCAGTTTGCTCACTCGCGACTTCATCATCAAGCATGCAGCCAAACTGGGAATCATCATTGTGGCTGCCTGGCTCTATATCGGATTGAGATACAATTGTGAAGCCTCTCTCTACCATCTCAATCAGCTCAAGGAAGAGCTCAACGATGTGCGCTATACTACCATCGCCCGATGGGGCGAACTCACTGGCAAGAACAAACCTGACATCATCCGCAGGAAAGTGCTTCAGAGCGACATCACCCTTGAAGCGGCCGACGAACCGCCCATCCGGGTAAAATGAAGTTTTGTGTAATTATTTAAACATCGTAATCTTATGAGTTTTGGCAAACGATTTGCTGTCGTGTTGGGACTGATCCTCCTGTACATTTGCTGCATTGCTTTCCAGTCGTTCCGTACGATTGTGAGCGATGGCGACAAATACCGTGCGCTGGTAGGAAAACTCAACCGCGAGAACCAGGTGATTCCCCAGGTCCGGGGCTTCATCTTCTCGGACAACGACGAGATGTTGGCGGGTTCTCTCCCCGAGTACGACATCTACCTCGACTTCCGCTCCACGACGCGTCCCAATGAAAAAGGGGAAATCAACATCCCCGCGGACACCATCAACAAGTATTTCTCCCCTTCCGGTGAAGGATCCATGGCTCTGGCAAAAATTGCACCTCAGCGCACTGCCGCCCAATGGAGTGCCTTGATCCAGGAAGGCTACACCAAGCGCAACGGACACCTCCTGATCATCCGGGCGCTCAGTTATACCGGCTACAAGGAACTGCGCCAGATGCCCTACTTCAACAAACAGCGTTACCGCAACGGTCTGACCCGCGACGAACGGGCCCATCGCTACCGTCCCTTCGGCGACACCAGGATGGCGGCACGTACCATCGGCAGCGTCTATGCCCGCAAGGACACCGCCGGACGTATCGGGTCGGGCCGCGGCGGTATAGAACTGGCCTACGACTCTCTGCTTCGCGGTGTGCCCGGCCGGGGCTACCGCCAAAGCATTCGCCGCAGGATGATTGACATCATCGAGAGCGAACCCGTCAACGGAGCAAACGTCCACACGACCCTCAATGTCGAAATGCAGGATATTCTCGACCGGGCCCTCGGCAAACGCATCCTCGAACTGCATGCCGACGGCGGATGGGCTGCGGTGATGGATGTCCACACAGGACAGATCAAGGCCATTTCCAATCTGCACCGTACTGGCGACTCCGCAGTGGTCGAAGATTACAACCACCTCGTCGAGGATCTCTATGACCCCGGTTCGACGTTCAAGACCGTCAGCTACATGGTGCTGCTTGACAATGACAAGATAACGCCGGAGACCATTGTCAACACCGGAAATACCGCCCAGAATCCCTCCGACTGGAACTGCCACGGCAAACATATCAAGGACGACCATCCCGTGGGTACAGTCACCGCCGACGAGGCCATCGTCCAGTCGTCAAACATCGCGGTGGCGAAACTCACCTGTCAGGCTTATGAATCCAATCCCGACGCCTATCTGGCCGGCATCGAAAAAATCGGCATGATGAACGACCTGGCCCTCAACTGCGATTTCCCGGGTGCTCAGGCGCCCCGCAAACGCTCCACTAAGGAAAAAACGTGGAGCAAGGTGTCGCTCGGACAGATTTCCTACGGCTACGAAAACCGCATCCCGGGACTGTATATGCTCAACTTCTACAACGCCATTGCCAACGGCGGGAAACTGATGCGTCCTTATATTGTCCGGGAAGTGGAGAAGGATGGCAAGGTCCTCTATGAACGGGAACCCGAGGTGGTCAATAAGAACATATGTTCGCCCAAAACGCTCGAGGCTGTACGTCACGCTCTGCGCGGTGTGGTCGAACACGGCACCGCCAAATCCATCAACTCCAAACGAGTGACCATCGCAGGCAAGACCGGTACAGCCCAACGCTATGCCAACGGCAACTATGATTATGGCAACGGCCACTACGTCTCATTTGCCGGATTCTTTCCTTTCGAAGATCCGCAGTACTCGATGATTGTCGTCATCGACGTTCGTCCGCCATATCCCGGCCGTCCCGGCGGCGGATATATGGCTGGACCAGTTTTCCGGCAGTTTGCCGAGGAGATTTACGCGCTCCACTGCGAGAAATCCCTCCACGACGTAACCCCCGACACGCTCCACCGCCGGCTCCCTGAGGTGAAACGCGGACCACAGGAAGATACGGAATATCTGTTGTCTAAACTCCGGCTCGACTCCCTAAATTTCAAACCCACGGAACTGGACGGCGTCAAAGAAATCATCCCCAATGTGGTCGGTATGGGAGCGGAGGATGCGCTCTATGCCCTCGAGACCCGGGGCCTTAGGGTCCAGATGTCGGGCATGGGACGCGTGGTCCGTCAATCCCTGACTGCCGGTTCTCCTGCAGTGAAAGGATCTTCTATCGAATTGACTCTTAAAAACTGAATATGAACTTAAAAACGCTTTTGGAACGTCTTGACTATAAAGTCGCAGGTTCCGCCTCTTTAGACAAAGAAATACAGGCCCTCCGGCAGGATAGCCGCAAGGTGAGCCACGGTGATTTGTTCGTGGCCGTAAGGGGCACCACGGTTGACGGACACTCCTTCATTCCGCAGGTTGTCGGCCAGGGGGCTGCAGCTGTGGTGTGCGACACCTTGCCTGCCGACATATCGCCTGAAGTAACCTATATCCAGGTCGCCGACTGTAACTACGCCCTCGCCGTGATGGCTGCCGCATGGAACGGCTATCCCAGCGAACAACTGACCCTGGTGGGCGTTACCGGCACCAACGGCAAAACGACGATTGCAACCCTGCTCTACCGTCTTTTCTCCCTTTTGGGCTATCCCTGCGGACTCCTTTCCACCGTTTGCAATTATGTGATTGACCGCGAGGTGCCCGCCACCCATACGACACCCGACCCGCTTGAGCTCAACGACCTTTTGCGCCAGATGGTCGGGGAAGGATGCAGCTACGCCTTTATGGAGGTTTCGTCCCACAGCGCCGATCAGAAACGCATCGCCGGTCTTGATTTCAACGGCGGCATTTTCACCAACCTCACCCGCGACCATATGGACTATCACAAGACCGTCGAGAATTATCTCAAGGCCAAGAAGTCCTTCTTCGACATGCTCCCTGCCAAAGCTTTTGCCCTCAGCAATGCAGACGACAAGACCGGTCCCGTCATGCTCCAGAATACAGCTGCACGCCGCCGCATGTATTCCGTAAGGACGATGGCCGACTTTACGGCCCGGATTGTTGAGGAGGCTTTCGAGGGAATGACCCTGCAGTTCAACATCAATCTGCCCGATTTCCGCGGAGAGATGCTGGGCAAGGACATCGCCACCCATTTTGTGGGACGCTTCAATGCGTCCAATCTGCTGGCCGTCTTCGGGGCTGCCGTCGAACTCGGCATGCCCGTCGACGAGGTGCTCACCAAACTCAGCCAGCTGGTGCCTGTCAACGGACGCTTCGAGTCCATCCGTTCGCCCAAGGGCTTCTCGGCCATCATCGACTATGCCCACACCCCCGATGCGCTCGTTAATGTGCTGGATGCCATCCGCGAGATTTTGGGCAACAGGGGCCACGTCATCACCGTAGTGGGTTGCGGCGGTAATCGCGACAAAGGAAAACGTCCCATCATGGCCCGGGAGGCCGGCCTGCGTAGCGACCGCCTCATCCTCACGTCCGACAATCCCCGATTCGAGGTGCCCGAGGAGATTATCAACGATATGAAGGCCGGTATCGATACCGACGAACTGCGCGCCAAGACGATTTCCATCACCGACCGGCGTGAAGCCATCCGCACGGCTGTGGCCCTCGCCCGACCCGGCGACGTCATCCTCGTTGCCGGCAAGGGACACGAGGATTATCAGGAAATACAGGGCGTCAAACACCACTTTGACGACCATGAGGTGGTACGCGAGGCCATTCGCTCCTGATCTCATCAGTCAATAACCGGTCCTTATTATTCCAAGACTATGCTGTATTATCTGTTTCGCTTTCTCGAAAAATTCGACATTCCCGGTGCCCGTCTTTGGAGTTATATCTCCTTCCGTGCAGTCCTGGCCTTTGTCGTTGCCCTCGTCGTTTCCATCCTTTTCGGCGAATGGTTCATCAAATACATGCGCCGCAACAACCACTATGAGGAACAGCGTGACTACAAGACAGACCCCTATAACATCAACAAAGTGGGCGTTCCCACGATGGGTGGAATCATCATCATCATCGCTACGCTCGTCCCGTGTCTGCTTTTGGGCCGTCTGCGCAACATCTACATGATTCTGATGATTATTACAACCCTTTGGTTGGGATTCCTCGGATTCATTGACGACTATCTCAAAATGACACGTTCGAAAGACGGTATGAAGCCCATTGTCAAACTTCTCGGACAGGCGGTGCTCGGCCTGGGTGTCGGTTTGACACTCTACCTTTCGCCCGATGCCATCATCCGCGAGAACGTTACGGTGATGCGGGAACCCATCGTTCAGAACTATGAGGAAACTGAGTCTGCCAAGACCAGGCTGGCTCCAGTCCAAATGACGATTCTCAAGTCGGACCCGATTAAATCGACCAAGACTACGCTTCCCTTCTTCAAGAACCACAACGTGGACTACAAGGGCTTGTTCGGGTTCATGGGTAAGTATCAGCAAGCTGCCGGTTGGGTGTTCTTTGTCATCATGACCATCTTTATCATTATGGCTGTTTCCAACGGTTCCAACCTCAACGACGGTATGGACGGCATGTGTGCGGGCAACTCTGCCATCATCTGTGTGGCGCTCGGCATTTTGGCCTACTTCTCGTCCAACCTTGCCTACGCGTCCTATTTCGACATCATGTACATCCCGGATGCCCAGGAACTCGTAATCTTCATCTCGGCCTTTGTGGGATCCCTGATCGGCTTCCTGTGGTATAACAGTTACCCGGCCCAGATTTTCATGGGAGATACGGGTTCTTTGGCCATCGGCGGCATCATTGCCGTTCTGGCCATCATCATCCACAAGGAACTGCTCATTCCGCTGCTCTGCATTATCTTCCTGCTCGAGAGCGTGAGTGTCATCCTGCAGACCAATTATGCGAAATACGGCAATAAACGCGGCCTCAAACTTCGTGTCTTCAAGCGGGCTCCCCTTCACGACACTTTCCGCATGCGTCTCGACCAGTTGCCGGCCGATTTCAAAATTCTTATTCCCCGTCCGCGCGGCGCCTGGCATGAGTGCAAAATCACCAACCGCTTCTGGATTATCACGATGATTGCGGCAGCCCTCGCTATCATTACCCTCAAAATCAGATAAACTTTCCACAACAAACAACATAAAAATATGAAACGTATCGTAGTTTTAGGCGGCGGCGAAAGCGGTTCCGGTGCCGCAGTGCTCGCCAAGTTGAACGGCTTTGACGTCTTTCTCAGCGACATGTCGCCCATCAAGGACAAATACAAAGCGCTCCTCTCCCAATATGACATTCCCTTCGAAGAGGGCCACGAACATACAGAGAGCCTCATTCTCAATGCCGACGAGGTAATCAAGAGCCCGGGCATCCCGCTCACCGCACCCCTCATCGTCAAGCTCTACCGGCAGGGCACCCCCGTCATTTCTGAAATAGAATTTGCGGGGCGCTACACCGATGCCAAGATGATTTGCATCACAGGCTCCAACGGCAAAACCACCACAACCATGATGACCTACCATCTCCTCAAGGAGGCTGGTCTCAACGTCGGCCTGGCTGGCAATGTGGGCAAGAGTCTCGCCCTGCAGGTCGCTCTCGACCGACATGACTATTACGTCATCGAACTCTCTTCGTTCCAGCTCGACAACATGTACAAGTTCCGGGCCAACGTTTCGGTCATTATGAACATCACTCCCGACCACCTCGACCGCTACGGACACGAGATGCAGAACTATATCGATGCCAAACTGCGTATCCTCCAGAACCAGACCCGCGACGACCACTTCATCTTTTGGAACGAGGATCCCGTAGTGACTAAGGAGATTGCCAAGCGCAAACCCCTCGAGGTCCAGCTTGTTCCTTTCACGGGCCGCACCGTCCACGACATGGGTCATCCCCTCACCCCCGGCGCCTACATCAAGGGCAACAAGATGATTGTTGACCTGCCCGACCAGCTCATCGACATCGATCTGCAGGATTTGCCGCTTCCCGGACCCCACAACCTCTACAACACTATGGCGGCCACCATCTCCGCCGGTCTGTCAGGTATCCGCAAGGAAGCCATCCGCAAGGCCCTGCGTTCATTCCACGGTGTGGAACACCGTCTCGAGAAAATCGGACAGGTTGCCGGCGTGACCTACATCAACGATTCCAAAGCCACTAACGTCAACTCCTGCTGGTATGCCCTCATGAGCATGAACACCCCCACCGTCCTCATCCTGGGCGGCAAGGACAAAGGGAACGACTACACCGAGATTGAAGAACTCGTTCGCACTCGCTGCACCGCTCTCGTCTACATGGGTCTCCACAACGAGAAACTGCACGGATTCTTCGACCGCATGGGTAAACCCGTGGCCGACGCCAGATCGATGGAAGAGGCGCTCCGTAAATGCCGCGATTTCGCCCATCCCGGCGATACCGTCCTCCTCTCGCCCTGCTGCGCTTCGTTCGACCTTTTCCAGAGTTACGAAGACCGCGGCGACCAGATGAAGGCCATCGTGCGTCAATGGATGTCTGAAGAAAAGAATGCTTAATCCCCTCAATATTTTAATCTCTCAAATTTATGAATTACGAAATCGAAAAAAAGTCTCCGACTGAACCGGTTCAGGATGTGAAGGCCACGGAGACAAAAATTGAGGTGAACCAAGAGCCTCCGCAACACGCCTCCCTAGCATCGCAACTGATGCGGGGTGACCGTGTATTGTGGGGCATCTACTTCATCCTCATCGCCATCTCTATTGTGGAAATGTTCAGCGCCTCATCGACGCTCGCCTACAAATCGGCGTCCACTTCCGACCCCACATTCCGGCACATCCGCCACATCCTGTTCGGACTGTTTGTCATCATCATTTCCCAGAACATGGGACGCAAGGCCTTCCCCGGATGGGGATTCCTCATCTACAGTCTGGGAATGATTCTGGTTGTCCTGCTGCCTTTCCTGGGCACCGACATGAAGGGGGCCCATCGCGACATTCTGGGCATTCAGCCGGTCGAACTCATCAAGATTGGTACGGTCATGCTCGTTTCCATGCTGATTACGCAGCCCGACATCTGGTATCAGCGGATGGGAGCCTTTTTCCGGCATAACACGCCGCTCAAGCGCGTCCTGCTCTTGCTCGTCACCATTGCCCTGCCGTGCATCTTCATGGCTCCGCAGAACCTCTCCAGTGCCATCATCATCGGTCTGGCCGCTTTCTTCCTCATGTTCATCGGCGAGGTACCCTGGCGCTATCTTTGGCGCACCCTCTCCGTGGTTGCGGTGCTGGGCGTTTTGGGCATTGCTGCCCTTTACGGCCTGCATGCCTACACCGAGAGTTGCCGCGACCAAGGCGTCAAACCCATGAGTCTGGGTGTGGTCAACCGTGCCTATACTTGGGAGGGCCGTCTCTTCGACAGCGATAGGAAACCGCTTTGGGAACAGGACATCAACGGCGACAACTCGCAGGTGATTCATGCCCACATGGCCCTGGCCAACAGTTATCCGATGGGCCGGTTCATCGGCAACAGCAAATTGCGCGACTACCTGCCCGAGGCCTACTCCGACTACATCTACGCCATCATCTTCGAGGAAACCGGATGGATAGGGGCTACATTCATCCTCTTCCTCTACCTCTTCCTCCTTTGGCGCTGTTACATCATTGCGCGGCGCTCCCGCAATCTCTTCCATCGCCTCATCATGATTGGTCTGCCGCTCATCATCCTCATCCAGGCCCTCATCCACATCGGAGTCTGCACCGGGGCAATGTTTGTCACTGGACAGCCGCTCCCCCTTATTTCGCGTGGCGGTTCGTCCATCATCTTCACATCTCTGTCGTTCGGTCTGATGTTTGCCATGAGCCGGATTATCGAGAACGAGACCTCTGAAACAGAAACCGCTCCGATTCCTCCGACCACTCCGACTACTCCGATTTAAATAGTAAAGAATATGAAAGTGATTATCTCAGGCGGCGGCACCGGTGGCCATATCTTCCCCGCTGTTGCCATAGCAAATGCCATCAGGGCCCTCGCTCCCGAAACCGAAATTCTCTTCATCGGCGCAACAGGCCGCATGGAGATGGAGAAGGTACCTGCTGCCGGATACAAGATTATAGGACTCCCCGTGCGCGGTTTGATCCGTCCCCTTTGGAGTCCCCGCAATTTCGGTGTGCTCATCGACTTCCTCAAGAGCAAATCCCAGGTCAGAAAAATCATTCGCGACTTCCGGCCCGACGTAGCAGTCGGCGTGGGCGGATATGCATCTGCACCCACCCTCAATGCTGCAGCTGCTGAGGGCATTCCCTGCCTCATCCAGGAGCAGAACTCCTATGCCGGCGTGACCAACAAGAGTCTGGGCACCAAGGCCAAGGTAATCTGTGTGGCCTACGACGGCATGGACCGCTTCTTCCCGGCCGAGCGCATCATCAAGACGGGCAACCCCGTACGGCAGGCCCTGCTCCAAAACACATCCACGCCCGCTGAGGCCCGCGTCAGCTTCGGCCTCGACCCCAGCCGTAAGACTGTGCTCGTCATTGGCGGCAGCCTCGGTGCAAGGACGGTCAACGAAAGCATTGCCGCCGGAATCCGCGACTTCGAGAAGGCCGGCGTCCAGGTGCTTTGGCAGACCGGCAAACTCTATGCCGATGAATGTCTGAAACGGGCCCAAGAGACCGATACGCAGCTGGTTCACCCCACTCCCTTCATTGCCGATATGGCGATGGCTTATAAGGCCGCCGATGTAGTCATCTCTCGTGCCGGCGCAAGTTCCATCTCCGAACTCTGCCTCCTGGGTAAGGCTTCGGTGCTGGTGCCCTCGCCCAATGTGGCCGAGGACCATCAGACTAAGAACGCACGCGCCCTCAGCGACCGCGGCGCTGCCGTCTTTGTGGCCGATGCGGATGCCCGCCAGTCGTTGGTTCCCACCGCCCTGTCCCTGGTCAACGATGCGGCTCGCATCGCCGGACTCGAAACCGAAATCCTCAAACTCGCATTGCCTGATTCGGCTCGCATCATCGCTGAGAAGGTTATCGCCCTTGCTGCTAAAAAATAACTCCTTTTTAAATATATATATGAAATCTCTATATTTCGTCGGTGCCGGCGGCATAGGCATGAGTGCGCTGGTTCGCTATTTCCTCTCGTCCGGTTATCGTGTCGGCGGCTACGACCGCACCCCCTCCGCCCTCACCGAAGCCCTGATCCGGGAGGGTGCCGATATCCATTATGACGACAACATCGGGACGGTGGATTCTGTCTATAAGGATCCGAAGGAGACCCTCATTGTCTATACGCCTGCCATTCCCGCCACCCACGGCGAGCTCTCCTTCTTCCGCCAGAACGGGTTTGAGGTTATGAAGCGCTCCCAGCTGCTGGGCCTCATCACCCGCCAGAAACGCGGTCTCTGTGTGGCAGGCACCCACGGCAAGACAACCACCTCGTCGATGGTTGCCCACATCCTGAAACAGAGTTCAGTCGACTGCAATGCCTTCCTGGGTGGCATTCTCAAACCCTACGACTCGAACCTCATGCTCTCCGACAAGTCGGACCTCACCGTCATCGAGGCCGACGAGTTCGACCGCTCCTTCCACACACTCTCTCCTTATATGGCCGTAATCACGTCCTGCGACCCCGACCACCTCGACATCTACGGTACCGAGGAAGCCTATCGCGAGAGTTTTGCCCATTTCACCTCCCTCATCCGTCCCGACGGTGTCCTCGTCATCCACAAAGGCATCAGGGTTGAAACACGCCTCCAGCCCGGCACTAAGTGTTTCTCCTACGCCGTGGGCGAGAGTGCCGATTTCTCGGCCCGCAACGTGCGCATCGGAGGCGGAACCATCCTGTTTGACTTTGTCGTTGCTCCCGGGGTGCTGCCACAATACCCTCTGGGCTGCACTTTCTCCGACATGGAACCCGGCGTACCCGTACCCGTCAACGTGGATAACGCAACCGCAGCCCTCGCCGTCTGTCTGATGTGCGGATGCAGCGGGGAGGAATTGCGCCGGGGTCTGAAATCTTTCGAGGGCGCACGTCGCCGTTTCGACTTCTATGTCAAGACCGACTCCTTTGTCCTCATGGACGATTATGCCCATCATCCCGACGAGATTAAGGCGTCGCTGCGTTCGGTCAAGGAGTTGTTTGCCGGCAGGCATGTGACAGTCGTGTTCCAGCCTCACCTCTTCTCGCGTACCCGGGACCTCGCTCCCGGTTTTGCCGAGGCGCTGGCCATTCCCGATCGGACCATCCTGCTCCCCATCTATCCTGCGCGCGAACAGCCCATTCCCGGAGTGACTTCCGAGTGGCTGCTGTCCCTTGTCCGGAGTGCCGACAAGACTCTCGTCTCCAAGGAAGACCTCATTGCCCGCCTCAAGGCTCTCAAGGAGGCCGGACAGCTCGACGTCCTCGTCATGATGGGTGCCGGTGATATCGAACGGCTTGTTATTCCCGCCTGCGAAGCGCTGGCCTAAATACGCTATTGCTATGCGCCGCATTTTTCTTATCTTCGCTCTGGCTATAGTAGTCGCCTATCTCGCGGTGTGCGGGTTCATATATGCGCCTTCCGAGCCGATGCACTACACACGGACACTCATCGTCGTCACCGACAGCGACACCTATGACTTCGTGCATGCCGCCGATATCCGGCAGCAGATACAGAAAGCCAGTTTCCGCTACCGGGGAAAAAGTGTGGACAGCGTCGATACCTACCGGCTGTCTCAGCTCATCGAAAAGAACCGCCTCATCCGGCATGCCCGTTGCTATCACACTCCCGACAGCTCCCTGCGCATCGACATCACACAACGTCATCCCATCATGCGCGTCAAAAGCATCACCGAGGGCGACTTCTTTATCGACACCGACGGAGAGACGATGCCAGCCTTCACCACAACCGCCATCCGGTTGCCGCTCGTGACAGGTTACGCCACCCACAGTATGGTGGACGACGGGCTCTACGAATTTGCACGCTTCCTGCAGGACGACAGGTTCTGGCGTACCGGGATTACCCAGATATGGATCGACAACAAGGGCGAAGTCTATCTCGTACCCCGCGTGGGAAACCACACGATTCTGCTCGGTTCTTTCGACAACTATGAGGCCAAATTGGACCGTCTCCTCGAGTTCTACAAGAAGGTAATGCCCCGTAAGGGATGGAATGCCTACAGTGTGCTCAATCTCAAATTCGACGGACAGGTCATCGGCGAACGTGCCGAAACCAAATAGTACACTTTCTTCTATTTCGAAAACTGTATAACTCAATGTATATCACTTGTATTCTCTCGCTCGGCTCCAGCCGAATCAGCACGGCTGTCGCCCAGATTGACAACCTCGGCAACTGCAAAGTGCTTGCTTTGGAGAGCGAAGACCCCGAGGACAGCCTCCGTCACGGCATCATTGTCAATGTCGAAGCGGCCGCATCCCACATCAAGGCGCTCTTCCAGAAACTCAACAACCGGCTCAAGTCGGCCGATATCCCTGTCATGGATTCCGTCTATGTGGGCTTGGCCGGAATGTCTGTCCACTCGATTCTCCACCAGCCCTCCGTCCAGCTCACCGAGGGTACTGCCATATCGACCGACATTCTCGACCGGCTTTCCCAGCAGAGTCTCTCTACTCCGCTCGACGGTTGGGATGTCCTTCAGGTCGTCCCTGCCGGATATGCCATCGACGGCGATATGGTGCCCAATCCCGTTGGAATGACCGGCCATGAACTGACCGCCCGCCACCAGCTCATCGTGGCCCAGAAACGCCTTCGTGCTAATATCACGGCTGCTTTGCAGCGCACCGGACTGCAGATCAAAGGGTTCGTAACCCAGCCGCTCGCAACTGCCGATATCCTCTCTGACGACGAGCGCCAGCGCGGTGCCTTGGTCATCGACTTCGGTGCTGCCACCACAACGGTGCTGGTCTTCAAGGGCGGCATCCTTCTCAATCTCGCCACCATCCCTCTCGGCTCCGAAGCCGTGACGTCCGACATCATGACCAAGGGTGTAACCTATCGTCAGGCCGACGAACTCAAAAAACAATGGGGGTCTACGGCTGGCGACAACGACGGTATCGACCGTCCTAATGCCACCAACAAGGCTTCCGAGATGTACGGCATCCCCCTCGGGGAAATCGACTCCGTGATGGCTTGCCGCTATGAGGAGATTCTGGCCAATGTGGCCCGCCAGATTGAAATCGCTGGCATCACGCCCGACCAGTTCGAGGCCGGTTGTGTCATCACCGGCGGTGCTGCCATGCAGAAAGGACTCACCTCCCTCGTGTCGCGCCGCCTCAATATCCGTCGCATCTCGACACGCGGTTTCTCCGAGTTCACCTACGACAACTCTCAGGGCAAACCCCACCAGACCAACTTGCTCGCAATGCTCAAGCAGTGCCGTCTCGACTGTCGTACCAAACCGTCGGTGCCCAAACCGCAGCCCCAGACTGCAGCATCTCCGACCCCGCCTGTTGTGCAGCCCCAGCCGCCTTCTGCCCAGACTGCCGCCGAAACTATGGGCAACAATAGCCGCTCCAGAAAGCGTACGTTTCGTGATTTTATCGGAGATCTTTTCTCAGGCATCGACGACGAGAACCCCAGGCATTAAACCTCCCGGTGTTTTCAGTGTCTCAATAATAAAGGGTAGTTCTATAAATTATGTCGAGATGATTTTTGACTTTATGTGCGTATTATTTTGCAAGTTAAGGAGGGAGCAATGCGGGCATTGTGACCGACGCTGGCTTGGCAAAAGGATGCCACAGAAAGC
>Ga0326514_10000481_pt1 | contig 27090 bp, 27 predicted proteins | sample 3_2548_0518_D_FD_203653 | JGI IMG/M metagenome (GOLD analysis project Ga0326514, IMG submission 203653) | Bovine rumen microbial communities from UC Davis, California, United States - 3_2548_0518 | ecosystem: Host-associated > Mammals > Digestive system > Stomach > Rumen | place: USA... | reverse complement strand
AATGGATTAAAGATAGATATAGTTCAAAAAGCAATGTTGAAAGTCTTACCAGTTTTGCAAATGGCTTAATCAATAAGAAACTGGAGGTATACAAGACTGTATCACATTAATTTTTTAAATATTTTTTTCTATTATTTTGGTATTTTTGAATTTTTATTGATAATTATATATGTGAGCACCCTCAAAAGTGCTCACATAAAAATAATTAAAAGTAAATTCAAATTATTATGTTAAAAGAAAAAATGTACTGTATCACCCAGTGGACTTACAAACACAGGGTAACAATTACCAACGTGCTCCTTTGGAGCTTCTTCCTATTCCAGGTCATCAGCTTTACCAAGCTCTACATAACCTTCACGACAAGTAAGGAATTCGTTACCAGGGTAAGTCCTCTTCTTGAAGAGATGGATACCACCTACTCACTCAGAAACTACGAATGCCTAAGAGTGAAACTGCATAACGAGGTCAAGAGATGGGAGGATGGTGATTATGACAGGTAAGAAACGATTACACCAGCAGTTCTCTGAACTCGATAACGCTGTCTTCAGCGCCTTTTGTGATAGCTTCCAAGGTATTAACTGGTCACCAGACTTTAAAGACCTTACGGACGAATTCTGTGGCATTGACGTGCAACTAACAGCACAGACCAAGACCAAGGAAATGACATATGATATTGAACTCAAGTCCAGGGTAACACTGTATGACTTTTCTATCGCCAAGGACTGCTTTTTCGAGGTGGACAAGTGGTATCAACTGCTGCACTGGGACAACAATAAAAAGCTTTACATTGCTATTTATCCAAACTGTGACAAGATTGCCATTTGGAACGTGACTGGAGACCTCCTACGCTCATCAGAGAAAGACCTGGTAATGATGAACTATAGCTTCTGTGGACAGAGATACCAGGTGGAAAAACAGGTATACCGATTCAAGCTATCAGATGCAAAGGTATACGACTTTAACCTAACAGACTTTAGAGACAAGTACAATGCCCTATATCAACAGATTGCCAGACAGAAAGACCAAGTGGAAAAGACATTCCAACAGTAGAAAACGTAACAAGACTGAGAAGGAGAAGATGCGTGTACGGCTGTATAATAACTCTCAGTGGAAGAAAATGAGACTGGGATACTTGATATATCATCCACTGTGTGAAATGTGTGAGAAAGAAGGCAAAACAACACCAGCAACAGATGTGCATCACATTAACAGTCCGTTTGATGACGGATTAAGTGAAGACCAACGACTGGGAAGATTGCTTGACCCAAATAACTTGATGGCACTTTGCCAGTATCACCACGGTCTCATACACTTCCAACAGCAAAATCCTAATGTAAAAAAAAGTTAGTAACTATTTGATATTTTTGAAAAAAAGATAATATTTATATATAGAAATTTATTTTATTTTTAGTTATTTTTCCGCCTACCAGGTTTCTGTTAGTCTTTTGCCATATTTTCTCCTGGTAGGCTTTTTTGAAAGAATTGTCATTATTTGTTAAAATATTTTATTTTATTATTTATTATTATTTTTATCCCACTGTCTGTGAAGATGGTGGGATTTTTTGTCATTTTATTAGACGATTAGAGACGTTATTTTTAACAGACCTTAACAACTATCCACCAGCTACGTATAAACGCAACAGAGAGCTTTAAAATGCGTTTTATGTGGGTTGGTGGATATGTTGCATATATCCAAAGCCAAAGAAGAGAACTACCTCTTGTACGAAGTCGAGTAATCGAGGGGGATTTTAAGCCAAATCGAGAATTCCTGTGATAGGGGGGGAGTGTTTTTCAGCTTGAAAATAATTTTTTCAGACAAAATCCATCCCTTGCCATCACTTTTGTCTTTTCACTGATACTTATAGATAAAATAATATATTATGAAGAATGCGGTAGTAGCAATACAGAGACTTGAAGGCAAGTACCTTCGTGAATGGGTTGGTCATTATCTATCACTGGGTTTTGACCTGGTAATAATATGTGACAATAACCAACTATCTGATAATGAGGATATTACAGAAATATTATCAGATTATATCAAGGATAGGAAGGTTATCATTGAGGATTATCGTGATAGGGTTAAGGCACAGATGCAGTCTTACTGTGATATGTACATTAAGTATGGTGACAGATATAACCTGTTATATGTGGACATTGATGAGTTCCTGGTATTGGAGAAACATAAGAGCATATCAGAATTCCTTACATCGATACCAGATGATTGGCAGTGTGTGGTATATAACTGGATGACAATGACAGATAGTGGTCTTATATATGCTGACTATAGTAGAGGTGTTCAAGAGAGATTTACCATACCGAATCCTAATGCGATGAGTCAATATAACTTTGTTGATGATTGTCACGTAAAGAGTCTTGTAAGAGGTGGATTGGATAGGATGCAGTTCACTGGTAATCCACATATACCTTCAACACCACTTATTACGTATAATGCATTGGGACAGAGGTGTGACCAGAGTCCGTTCCAAGGTGTGAATCATAAGGTGGCTTATATCAAGCACTACACTACCAAGAGTCTTCAAGAGTATACTGAGAATAAGTTAATGCGTGGAACTGCTGATAGGTCTTATGAGCTGTTCTTACAGACTTATGGTAACAGGTACTTCCGAATTAATGACTGGACTAAGGAGAAACAAGAGTATCTTGATAGAATTGGATTTAAGGGCATTTAAAGGCTCTCTGAGACGTTATTATGTTCCAGGTGATAAGTTATAGGGTCAGAGAGTTTTAAAGGCTCTCTGACCATTATATTATATATCTATATATATATATAATAATAACAATAATATATATTATATAATAATATAATATATTATTGGATAATATGAAAATTTTAATGTTAAAAAGTATTAATGAATTTGGAATTACGAATTTTTTTCCATATCTTTGCAATGTAAAAACAAACACAATAGGGTAGCCTTGATTAAGTTCATTGGTGATGGCGGTGACAACATCGTCAGCCCTTTCTGTGTATTAGTATTAACAAATAAAATGGTAAAGTTATGAAAAGGACAAGAATGACTATTGGGGGTGCAGCACTAGCAGTTGATTTTTCAGATGAGATTTGTGGATGCATTACTTCTGGTGAAATTAGACTGATGTTTATCAAGGTTATTACAAAGACTTTGTACAAGTCGTTACAAGACCAAGCTCTGTGTAACAGAATATGTGATTATATTAACTACACAGTGCATAAGGACACAAACGAAACAGTAAACGCTGTCATATACACTAAAGCATTTGAAAATGGCGTATATGAGGCTGTATGTGAGTTGGATTATTAACAATTAAAAATTGAGAGTTATGAAAACATTAAAGTTAACAGACAAGGAGTGGAAAGCACTGCTTGATTCACTCCAGGCAAATGAGGAGGCACACTGCCAGAGGGAAGAGGAGTATGACCCAGATGAAGATTTGGACGGATGCACGAAAGACCTAATCGATGGTTTCAAGAGCCTTTGGAAGAAGGTGTGGGGTGAACCATTGGAATAAAGTATAATTGGTTTACTCAATACTAATAGTGTTTTTTTTAAATTTCTCTGAGCTTGTCTGTGAAGATAGGCTCAGTTTTTGTACTTATAGTTTCCCTGGTCATCCTTTACATAACGTTTGAGTATTTCACCAGTGAATTCAATATATACCATTTTACCGTCTGTTCGTTTCCAACCTTCCTTTATTTGCATAAAGTTATGTCTGGTAATTACTTGATACATTGTGGGTATTGCAAGGAAATGATATTGATACTTTGGCACAATCTCTATTTCCTTCACATAATACGATACCTTGCGTACAATCGCCTTTTCAATCATACTGTCTATTATCTCCTTTCTCTGTACATCATCTGTAATGGTCTTGATGTCATCTACCTTTTCTGATAGAGTGGTAGACTCTTGCATCGTGTCTTGCAGTTTCTGAATTCTACTTATCTCAGTCTGATACTCTGTAATTCTGCTGGTAATGGAATGCTCACGTTCCTTAAGGTCATCAGCAGTCTGTTCGTACACGTCTTCTTGTACCTTACCATTGATAAGTTGCTTGAATGCCAGTGCCTGTTGCTTATGCAGCTCCTCTAGCTTTTTCTCTTGTGTTTCTATCTGCTTGGTAAGTCTTTCTATATCCTTATCATATTTCCCTTTCATCTCCAGGATATTGCTAGCCAGGTAGTTCACTTGCAAGCTAATTGCACAGTGCCATAAGATGCTATCAGCAGCGTTTATATTGACGTTTGTGCAGGGTACTCCACGTTGGAATGTTCGATAATGGCATTGACCACCATTTCCAACTAGTCTTCCACCAGTTTCATCCACTAGCAGGTGTTTACCCAAATAGATATTCTGTCTGCCACTCTTGGATAGGTTCTTATTGCTCTTCATTTTGGCTATAACAGCATCTTGTACCTCTTGTGTGACAATCATTGGGTACTTAGCTATTCGACCGCTGTAGGCTAAATTAGAGAGTATTGAAGCAAGTCTTGCAGATGCTCCTTTTGTTACTGGTAATTTATCATTAGCTGCATATTCGTTATACAGGTCTCTCAGTGATATATCTCTCTTAAGGTAGTCGTTGAACAGGTCACGTATTATCTGTCCTTCTTTGTCATCAATTTTTGCATACTTTTTATCATCCTTGTAGTAGCCGAAAATGGGTTTGGCTTCTGCTATTTTATTCTGCGCTCTGAGTAGCTCTTTCTGTTCCTTGAATCTGGCTTTCTTTATCTTCATCTCCATCTCAGCACCATAAGCCAAAAATAATAACATCATCGCTGATATCTCGTCTTCTACCCATTCACCTTTTTCATTTTTCCGCATTGTTGCTAGTGGTCGTGGGTTAAGGAATACCAGGTTAATACCACGTTCCAGTAGATAGTCTTTAATGCTGATTACCACACTTACTTTTCTTGCAAGTCTATCAACAGCAAAACAGTATACTGCTTTAATTGAAGGATATTCTACCAGCAGTTCCTTCATTTCATTGAGACCTTCTCTTTCGTCTTCTTTTAGCTTGATAGCACTTTCCTTTTTCTCTACATATTCAATATCATCCACACTATAGCCATCGTGAATGATAGCTCTTGTAACTGCTTGACGTTGTGCTTCCAGGTCCTGCTGGGTTGTCGATACTCTTAATAATGCCAAAATCTGTTTCATACCATATCATTTTTGAATTTGCTGCAAATATAGGCAAAATAATGATATGATATGCTCTGGGGTATGTTAAACTAATCTAATTTATTAAAATTATTGCTTTTTCATACCCCTGCTTAATGTTTCCAGTGCTTTTTTAATGCTTCTTGATATGCTTCCTCAGCTGTTATTTCATCGTAAAATGAATAAGATAGCATATGACCTTTGGTAATGATATCACCCTTGGCAAGTCTACATTTCAATTGATATGCATCTGTTGATAGTAGGACTTTGCAGTATTGGTTAATGCTTTCGTATATGCCTACCATCTTACCATCTGGTGTATATCTATATACTATTTTCTTTGGCTTTGTCGTTGTTACACCAACCTGGTATACATTGCCGTGATGTAGGCTATCTCTATACATTGCAAATGCTACGTCTTTGGTGAGCTTTTCACGTGATAACAGGTAGCCATTCAGTACATTACCAGCTTTGCTATAGTTATGCACAGTGCTGGTGCTACATTTCATCTCTTGTGCGCATTCTGTATTTGTTGCCCACTGCTTTACGAATTCGCCATTATTGTCATAGGCATATACCGTCTTTCTATCTCTCTTATCTTTTGGGTATATTCTATCTTTCTTTGTTGAAAAGTGTTCTTCCATCCACTTGTGGAATTCTTCAACAGACTTATCCCAGACATCCCAGTTGATTTTTCCTTCACCTCTTCTTTCCAGGTACTGTAGATATTCTCTTGTAACTTTTATCTTCATAATATTAACTTTGTAAATAAATATACACGAAAAACCGTTTCTACCAAATTAATGATAGAAACGGAGAAAATAATAAAAATAAATTAATATATTATGAATAAAACAAATATTATAACCTATTTGCAATTCTTGATATTTGGTTTTCTATTTCTTCTTTAGCACGTGTATCGAACTCAATCCATTTTGACTTAAAGTAGACGTTAGCACCTACCAGTCCACCACCGATTACGAAGCACTGAGCTATATAGATAAGTACTCCAGTAGCTATATTATAACAGTTAAGGAAGAACGAGAGAAAAGCCAGTAGTATACCACTACCAATTAAGGAGATGGCAACGTAATAACTAATTCTATCTTTTACAGGAAGTTCCTTAAATTTCATTACATCTTTCATTGTTTTTATCTTTTACAATAAATATTTTAATTAGAAAAAATGTGGGTATTGATTCCCACATTTTTATACATTTTTAATCTCAAGACAGTCATCACCATTAATGAAAATCTCACCGTTAGACACATCTGACTCTTTTGGCCAAGCACTGAGTCCTACAGTTCCATTTTTAGATGCTCCAATTCTTATTGTGCCGTTCGAATCTATCTTTAAATAAAGTTCTGTACCAGCTCGTTTGATAGATATATAAGGATTATTTGAACTATCAAGTCCTATTGATGCATAATGGCTACCAGTTGTACCACCTTTATGTATATTAACAATATCTGGTTCTATTTCTGTTTCAGAGTCTGAGTTAGTGAAACTTGCCCATCCACCATTACTACCAGCACCAATTCTACCTTGGTTATAGTATGAATTGAACCAGTTAGCTTGTTGTGGGAGTATTGTAGCATAAGGGTAAGTATATTGTGTACCAAGTACAATATAGGTATTTGAACCACTATCACCTTGTACATTAACGGTTTCTGCTTTCAGATTTATCTTATGGTTTTCAATGTCGATACCAGTTTCATTTAAGTCATCACCTACTTGGTCATATACGTTAAGTGTAATACTACTTGCTGTTTGGTTAAGTATTGTACTTGTAACATAATCGCTTTCAATAGTTGATACGTCATCACTCAAATTTGAAATCGATTGTGTATGACTTGATACAGTGCTAGTAAGACCTTGTGCAGTTTGTTGTAGACTTGATATGTTGGTTGTATTTGTTGTTACACTACTGTTAAGATTTGTTACACTGTTATTCAAGTTTGTTATAGACTGAGATTGTGACTGCACAGTGCTAGTAAGACTTTGTGCTGTTTGCTCCAAGCTTGATATACTCTGTGTGTGGCTTGTAACTGTACCAGATACTGTATTAAGGTTGTTGTTTAGTGTACCAATTGAAGTGGTATTAGCTGATATTCTTGATGATAAGCTGCTATCTGTCTGGGTAAGCTCTGATATGCTCTGAGTATGACTAGTTACAGTGCCACTAAGTGTTGTTATTTCGCCATTTAACGTGGTAGCAGTCTCTGTTATGATAGTTTCAATATTCTTACCATTATTGTTGTTATACGAGCCTTTAAATTGGTTAAGACCATTTGAAATAACGTTAAGTCTGTGAGTTGACAAGTCGTAGTTATTGATACCTGCATATTGAACTATACTTGGTGCTTTCAATCCTTTATCAAGGAACTCAGAATTATAAGCTGAAATCACAATTGCAGCTTGTCTTGTACCATCAGTTCTGTTACCTAACTGGACGCATTCATCACCAACAGAAGGTGTCATTGAAGATAAGTCACAATCGCTTGCTGAGAGGTCGAAATAATGTGCATCTACAGTTTCTCCACTGATGACGGTTGAAGTGCTTCCAGTGGCTGTTACAAGCCTCCAGTAATATTTGTTTGAAACATTATAAGAAACTCCAGTTGCAGCGTTGAATGTTTGACATACAACTTGGTCATTTACTTCAAATGAATTTGATATTTCTTGACCGTGTGCATCTTTTGCTCTGAAATAGCATCTCCATCCACCACTGATATTTTCTACTTTATCTAGCTTTGCATTTGCTGGTGTTATGATGATTTGTCCTTGTGCAGCCTTAATTTCATCAATTATGAGCTTGAAAAAATGTGCTGCCTTGGTTACTGTAAGGTAGTCTGTAGTTATCTGGTTAGAGAGCAATGTTTGCACGTATGCACTAACTGCTTGAAGTTGGTTAGCATCCAACAGTCCATTAACCTTTTCGCTGTTGAATATAGCGTGGTTTGCTTGTACATTTCCACTGAATACTGCATTAGTTGTTGTGATACCAGTAGAGCATACTTCAAATGCATTATGACGTGTATCACTACCTTCGCCATCACCCACTGAGAAGATTGTGCATTCGTGTGATTCATTATATGTACCACAAGCTAATTCTCCATCATTAGTAGCTTGTGTAGAGTTACCAACAGCAGTTGAGTTTGTACCTTCAGCTGTATTTTGGCTATTAGATGGCACGAGTGTAGTATCACTACTTGAATTTTTCCATAATTGCTTTATCTGAGTGCTACCAGTAGTTCCTCCTGTAGGATTTTCACCTTGATTATAGTAAGTGCCACCACCGACACTTACTATTTTTCCACCATCTTTTGTTACATTATATTTGATTACGTCTACCATTCTTGATTTCTTTCTACTAGTGTTATTGTTGTTGTGTTATTGTAATAATCTTTTGACTGAGCATCCACCACAAATAACTTTGACGAACCCACCCAATCACATTTAAATACCTGGTAAGGTTTGAATACATCATCAAGGTTGAGCTGTAACTTTATCATTGGGTTTTCGTACTGTTCACAGAATTTCTTAATGAGTAACTCCTCTGACTTAAAAGGTCCAAATCCGTAGGTCATTTTATCTACATACTGGAAATTACCATAAATATCCTTATAGCATACTGCACTGTAATTTGGGTTCTTATTGTCATTTGTGCATATCTTGAATTCAACCTCTTCCATTTCATTCACAGAATCATCATCTACATTCAATACCGCTTCGAACTTGGTATCTGTATCATTAACATCACTGTATGTTGGGTCTCCAATGACTGCTTTGATGTCTAAATCTTTCAAGAATACTCTATAGTGCTTATACCACTGTCCTTTCCACTCCGCTGTTTTATATGAACGATAATTAGGGTCAATCGGCTTGAATAACGTAAGCTTTGGTACACCTGTCATTACTATTGGGACAGGTATGCAATATCCCTTTTCGTCTGTTCCAACTCTCCAACTAACAGTATTTCTAAAGTTCATATTTTGTAATACTGTGCCATCAGCCCTTCTTTCTTCATTAGTTGTTTCAATTCTTATATACGGCAGTTCGAATGTTGTATCTGTAGCTGTCCAGACGCTACCATTCCAATAGTTATCACCCCACTGGAGTTTTGCTAACATATAACAGTCTTCCTCAAGCATATAATATCTACCTTCAGAGAGGTCATAATCTTCACCAGTTGGGATTGGATAAGGGTCAGTTAACCAAGGATGCCATATATAACTACCTGTTATTACTAAATAGTTGTTTTCACCTCCGAAGAACCTTGGATAATTCTCCAATGTTGTTTCCAAGAATGGATAATCTTCAGCTTGTTCATTTGGTATATGACCAGCATTTGGATTTAGCATAAGCAGGTAATTTGAAAATGATATGCTTGAAATATCATTTGCTGCAAGCCATTTATCAAGTGACATTTTTAAGACAGGTTTGTTGTCAATGATTAGGATATTTTTCTTAACATCGTGCTCAAGTTTCTTTACATCGAATTTGGCTATCAATCCACCTTTATATAATTTGGTATCGGTGTAGTTATATGTTGTGTTACCACTATTATACTGACTGTAATTATATGTCTTGAAATAAGGACTCTTAAAGTACTTTACAAATATAGCATTAGGTGTTGTATATTCATCATCCTGGTCATTATATATCTTGTCTACCAGTGCAATCATTCTGCTATTTTGGTCAGTTTCCGCATTACCTGTCTTTGATTCTACTATTTCACCATACATACCATATGAAGCATATTCTGCTGTTTGTATGTCAGTATCTGCACTTGCTGTTATATTCTCCAGGTTGTCATATAATGATGGTATGATACTATCATATGTGTAGAACTTATCAACCACAGATACCTTGTTAAATGTAGATAACATTGATAGATTATTATCAGTTGCCATATAATCATCACCCTGTACCGTGTGATACTGAGCTGTTATTGTAACACCTGTATGTCCAGTGCTACCTATCTCATATTTGTCAAATAAATGTAAAAAACCGTGACCAAGACAAAGCATATACAAGTCTTCACCGTCTGCAAGGATGGTAACACCAATATACTGGCATATTTGCTCCAATACCTCTTGACAAGTCCAAGCGACATCTTTATCAGTTTGTCCTTCAGACTTTTCATCAAAGAAATTCATCTCTGATATATACAGGTCATTCAAGATTGGGGTAAATGGGTCTGCTGGAGACTGTCTATACCTTTCAATACCTCTTTCAACATATAGATGCTTATACACTTCACATTTTGGAAGTATATTAGTTAACAGTATATCTGCAAAACTACGTATATCCTTTTGGTCAGTTGAATACTTGTAATACTGGAGCATTGATAAGCCATCAATACACTCGATTTCAAGTTCCTCATTCTCTTGATTGAATCCAATATTATACAAGTTAGGAGTGGCAAAACCACACCATTTAACCTCATCGTTGTTGTCGTATAACTTTACCACTGTTGCGTTTGGTGCTTTTGCATACACATCAAATTTATAGTCAGTGGCTGCACTTGTCACCACCTTAACAGTAGCCGATTGATATCTGGCTGGTTTGAATAGATTATCATCACTTTCTTCCATTGAAGTTACAAATGGTGGCACACCAAGGTCAATGTACCTTGTTGCGCCACTTGTATGATTTGTAATGATTTCTACTGTATATCTTTCATCTTTAAGATTGTAAAAATTACCAATGTATCTCATTATCTAACTTTTCCCATTTTGCTGTTGTAATTTTTAAGTGTACCATATAGGTCACTGCCTTTTATAACGAACTGAACCTCGCCATTTGTAGCACCAGCAGCTCCACCATTGTTTATCATATTGAAGAGATGTGATTGTTGCTGAGAATTTAATATCATTTCGCCGCTGTTGACCCTTGCATAAAGTCTATCTCCAGCATAAGATGAACCGCCAACAATACCACCATTTGCGAATGCTCCAAGGCTTTTAACAGTACCAATGATAGCTGTAAGTTGACCAAGTGCTATTGCGCTGAATCCTATCCAAGCCCAAGGACCTAATGTTCCTGCTAATTTGGAAGCTTCTGCGTAACCCAATATGATAGTTGCTATAGCCTGTGCCATAACTCCAGCAACTTCTAGTGCAGGGTCTTCAAATGCAGCACCAAGTCCACTAATTGAGCTACCTAGCTCTGCTATTACACTTGTAATATCTTCTAATGATGCTTTTACTTTTGGAAGGTCTGTCTTAACGTCAACGTGTAATGGGTGCTTATCCATTATATCTTGCATTTCCTTTAAGCCTTGTTCGATTGCAGAGCCAGCAAAATTAGCCTTGTCTCCAAAGATTGAACTCATAAAGTCTGCTGTTATGTCATTCATTGCAGCCTTATACTGTCCTATTTGCTGTTGTATAGCTTTATAGTCTTTTGCGTTAGTTGCACCCTTCAATTGGTCATTTAAACCACTTATTTGTGACTCGTAGTAGCCAAGAGTACCTGTTGCATATTCCTTCTTTGTGGATTTTCCTCCTCCGCCACTAGTTTTGCCGCCACCACTAGATGCATTTGCAGTTTCTTTGGTGTATCTTAATAGTTTGGATTGATTTGATATTGCTTGCTGTTGGTATGACAATCCTTGTTTGTAAGTATTATTTACTGCTTCAAGTTCTTCATCAGAATACCTAACTAAGAGTAAGTTTGCATAAATCGCTTCACCATATTTCTTTTCAAGTGCTAGGGACTCATTCCTATAGTTCACACCATATTTACCCATACCACCATTCCTTTGGTTTTTCTCGTATTTCAAATCAAGTTTCTTTCGTTCATCAAGATATTTTTGGTAATCACTAGCATACTTGTTACGTGCAGCTTGACCACCATTAATATCAGAGGATAGAATCTTACCAAGAAGGTCTCCACTTATCTTTGTGGACATTCCTGTATCACGAAGAAGTTGTTTCTGTAATGCCTTAATAGATTGGTCGTAGAGTTTATTTGCGCCACTTGTTTGTGACTTTATTATAGCTTCATTTGCAGCAATAAGCTGCTTCATCCTCTTTTGGTCTTCTGGGTTTTTGCTACCCTTCAATTTTCTGATTTCAAGCAAATTCTTTTGGAACTGGTTGTTCTGCTTTGCATTTTGAACACCGAATGACTGGGACATATTCCAAAGGTCATCCATTGCATCGTATGCGTCTCTTGCTTTATTGATGAGAGAATCTATACCATTTAAGAATGGAGAGAAATCACCGTTTGCAAGTGATGTGAAGAAATTATCAACAACACTGGTAACTGACTCTTGAATCCTTCCAAATTCATCTTCAAGTGTCTGGCTGCTGTGTATCGTCTTGTTGAACGCTTCAGTTGCTGACATTGCAAGACCAATACCACCAGCGAACTTTCCAACGACTCCAACAAGTGATGTCATTGAACCATTAAAACCAGTGGCTTTCTGAATCATCGAACTCATCGACTTGTTAAAGCCACCTCCTACTTTGTTACCTTGTGCTTGAAGTTTATTGACCTTCTTGATAACATCATCTATCTTCTGGTCAAAATGTTGGGTACTAAGGATTAACTCTTCTTTAAGTTGATTATTAGCCATTATATTATTCCTTTTTCTTTAAATAATTTTTCACGTTCTAGTGCCATCGCTTTTATCTGCTCAAAGTCTTCCTGTGTAATAGGTGTATTATCTTTCTGCTGATGATGTTGATGTGCTTTATTCTCCCAAGCAAATTCTATAATGTCAGTTGGTTTAAGCTTTTTCTTGCTATTAACCTGTGCTGTCATATATGCTACCATCCTAGCTTGCTCCCAGCTGTCTTTGGTACGTAAGTGTAATGAATCACAGATAATAGATAGCTCATAAGGTTTCATCTTATCAAGAAAATAGTCCATCTGTACGATACCATATTGTACCACTACCAACTGTAGTAATTCAGTGTAACTTACTTCTCTTTCTGACTTGCCTTTGTGCTCTTTTTTTTTGTTAGCTTTGATTCTATTTCTGTTTGCTTGATTAACCAGTCTGTGAAGTCCTTAATTGCTGTTGGATTCTCATCTAGCCAGTTTAAGAATTCATCAAATGTTATTTCCACACTCTGGTCACTAGCTATTATCACGCAGTAAAAATACATTACAGTCTCTGTAATTGTCTGAGGGTTGAATGATTTTCCCATTGCCTGTTCGTAGGCGATAACACTTCTAAAAGTTTTCTTAAGTGTAACGTTTTTTCCATTGATTGTTATATCCATAATTTTATAGTATTTTTCAAATAAATAGTTTTTAAAATTCGAAAATACAATAAAATAAGAAAAAAAGGTGACACCCATTTCTGGATATCACCTGTAATTGAATTTGGAAAACACTTATTATTTTATTATGGAGTCTGTTTTGCTAATGCGCCGTGACCATTAAAGGTTACGCTGTATGTAGCTACAGAACCGTTATCTGCATTGAGGTCAATTGAGGATACAGTTACCTGTCCTGTATAACCATCATTTGCTGATGTCCATCCACCAGCTGGTACAACGTGACCATCTGAGTCTGGAGCTGTTTTATCTGCCCAGTTACCAACTGTTGAGAATGCAAGAGTAAGAACGGTCTTATTAAGCATTGCATCTACGAGCTTCTGGTAGTCACCGATAACGAATAAATTATCAGACTGAGCTGTCCAGGTAATACGACCTGGGATTGTGCTATTGAATCCAGCACTGTCTTTGCAAGATACATCGATGTCATCGCTAGAGATATTCACACTGCAAGATGTTGCGCAAGCAAGTGTAGAACCACTGAGAAACAACTGTATCTGTTCACCTAAAATATTAGCCATATATAAAACTAGTTTTATAAGTAATTATTTTGTATTAATTTTTGCTGAAAATTTCAGTTGCTGTATATATGCATCTTCCACATAATCTTCTGTCACCTCATCGAAAAGTATATTGTAGAAATAATCATCCCTTCTATTCTCCAGTATCTGTCTAACTCTCTCAGCTATATCGACAGTCTGAATGTAGTTGGTAGCTGCAATAGCAACACTGATGGTTACTGTATCGTACATCAACAGGTCTTTGGTATAGTTGCCCATTGCAGACTCCTTGGTGAAGATGATAAAAGGATAGGTTACACTTTCCTCAGCAACAAGTGGATATATCTTCTTGTCAACCAGTCCATTAAGAATTTCATCATTAATGAGAAGGTTATATATGTGTTTATTTACACTGATTGAAGTCTCTTTCATTTCTTATTGAATTTCTCCTTTGCTCTCATTATTGCATCCTCAAGGTTCTTCTGTAATGACCTCTGTACCTCGCTCTTGGTAGACTGTACTGCTGTGGTAAAGAATGTGTGTGCGATACTACCAGTACTGTGTGCCTTACGACCTTGTTTTCTTCCAGTGTGAGAATTACCAGATGTTTGACGTTCACCCTGGCTAGCTTCCATCATTTTCAAGATTGGATTCCAGTTTTTGTCAGTATCTTTCGTGATAATTTCAACTCTACCAGCTGAACCATCTTTTTTAAGTTTGATTACAACTCCCTTTGAAAATGGTGCTACGATATAAGGTGTGCCGTACTTGTTTTTAAATAAGACTTTTTCACTGGTATTAAGCTTGCCACCATTCTTAAAAGATATTTGCTTTAAGTTGCTTACAGCTTGCTTCTTAACAATTCCCAGGCTTTTCCTTACTCCACTTTTCAAGGCTGTCTTAAGCTTGCTACCCTTTACATTCTGTAGGAAATATCTGAAGCCGCCATCATCGAACTTTGTCGTAATAAACTCTACCATTAGTTATTGATTAATTCTGTTACAATTACCTTATCGTTGGTATGCTCGATTCTATTATCTATAGTGATTATCCTGTACCTCTTATCCTCGAACTCAATTATGTCAAATTCATTTACTGGGACATAACTCCTCACATCGAAGGATTTTCTATACGGATAAAAGATTTCACCATTCATAATGTCTCTGCTACCGCTATCGTGCAGTACCCTAGCACGTGTCTTATACTTTAGCTTATACTCTTGCACCTGCTCACCAAATTCATTAATGGTGGTCTCTGGTGTAAGTATAGTTATTGGTCTGGTTAAAAGTCCTGCTCTCATCCTTGCTCATCATCATCAACATCATTATTTTCTGCATCGTTTTCTGGGTTAACCTTCTTGTTGTGTTGGAGTTTGCACCAGAGCCATCTATCTTTCTTGAGATTTCTTCCTCTATAGTTTTTATAAAGGTCTATCAAATATTGATAGCTGTAAGGAACTTTAACCATATTTGCGTATGCGACACTTTCACGATTTGCGTAGAAATTACCAATCAGCAACAACATTGCTTGCTTAAGTGGGCTTGGTATGTCACCATCTTCATCTTCCAAGTCACTAAGTCTAGTATCAATATCCTTTTCAACCACATCCTCAGCAACCTGTATAAGACTTGCAATATACATATCATCATCCAGAAAGTCTTTATCCACGTTTAAATGCTTTTTGCAATCTTCCAAATATATGTACATATTGATACTGTTTTAAAATAAAAGGGGATAAAGGTTATCCCCTTTGTTTATGTTATTTAGGCAATTTCACCAGCAGTGAATGCACTTGGTCTCAAAATCTTAGCATCGAAGTATGCGTTAACCACAAGACGAATCTGACCACTTCTTGCAAGTGTGTAAGGGTCAACTGTAAGGTCAATAGCACCCCACTGACCAATAGCAAGGTTAGAGAAGTCTCCGTAGAGATATTTCTTACCATCAATTACTGAAGTGTTGAAAGCCTTTGTACCATCAATCTCACCATTCTCCATTACAAGCTGTGTAGACTTGGTAGACTTAGGCATTACACGGAAAGCTGCCTTCGCCTTGTTAGACATTACATATACCTTCTCACCATATACGTTTGCATCCTCAAGCTCTGCTTCCTTATCACATACATCAGCAAAACCACTTACAGAAGTAGCTGAGATAGCGTGGAACATACCCTCTGGTTCAGTTGTAGAACCACTACCAGCACCAAGGATAGTTTCCTCAAGCTTTGCATTGATAGCCTTTACCAAGTCCTCACGAATGAGAGCTTCTGCTGCCAAGCTATCCTGTGCAATAAACTGCTTTGAAAGGTCAACATATGCTGTCAAACGCTTTGGCTGCAAAACAACGTGTGAGAATGAAGGGTCACCACTAGCTGCATCAGCAACCTCACCAGCCCAACCTACGTTAGTAGCTGACATAATAGGAACCTGTACATCACCAACCAAGTTACCAAGATACTTAGCACCTGCACCAACAAGTACGTTCTTAGCTCTCAATGGCTCAAGAATGTTAGTAAACTCGGTCTCGATTACGTCATCGTGCTCTGAAGCTACGGTAATTGTACGACTTTCTAAAGGAAGTTGAATTTGACCTCCAAAACTAAGACCTGACTTTCTCATTTCCTCAGCACCTGCGTTAGCAACTGCCTTTGTTACTTCATCAAGAGAACGGTTATTAGCAACGTCTCTGATAGCCTTAACTAATCTGAATTCTTTGTTCATTTTCTTACTAATATTAGCAATATTATTATCTTTATTTTTTTCTTCTACCTTTGGTTCTTCTACTTCCTCTTCTTTTGGCTCTTCCTCTTTAACTGGTTCTTCCTCAGATTTGGTTTCAATTTCTTCCTCTGGTTTTTCTTCTACTTCTTCTTGAAGATTTGTTATGTCTTCCTTGATTAAATCGATTTCAGCTTGTTCGTCTTCTGTCAAATCACGAAGCTCTTTCTTCGCCAAATCAATTATCTCGAAAGCACGTGTTTTAAGTTCTTCCTTATTCATACTAGGACATATTTTAAAATAAATATCACGTTATTTTGAAAAAATCTTTATAGTTCCTCAATTTCTTTTCTTAAGGCTTCCAGTTTTTCCTCAATTTCTGTGATTTCATCTAATTTCCTTCTTGAAACTGATGTTGCAAGATATGCTGGTTCAAATACAGGACTACAATCATACAATCTATCAATTTTCAAAATGTCCCTGTGTAGTGTTCCATCTTCACTTCTGTACCATCTGTCACCACCTTCTTTTGGAAGAGAGAAAGCAAAACTTGATGTATATATTTCACCTCTCTCAAGGTATGATAGCAACTCATCACCTAGTGGCGTCTGTGGTGCTTCAAATCTATAGTGAAGACCATCTTCTTGAAGGTCAAGCTGAAGACTACCTTTTCCGTATCTTGAACGTGCTAGTACACCTCTGTTTGGGTCGTGATTCAAGTAAACAAACACATCACTTCTCTTGATGGTATCTTCATCAATTGCTGATGGCATTATACGTTCAATAAATCCCATATCTTGAGAATCGCTGTTGAATACAATTGCTGTACCTTCAACCAGTCTTGAAGTATCATCTGAACGCTTAATGTAATTGCTTATATTTCTAATTTCTTTTTCCATTATATAATGCTTTTTATATTATATAATTATTTACAATTTTTTAAAAGTTCACCTAAAGTAAGTCCTTAAGTGAACTTTTTTTGTATAATCTAACTATCCAGTATAATCTTGAACTGTCCATCCACTTGGAATACCAGCATCACCAGTTCCCCAACTTGTCATACTTGCAGCTTTGGTGAATGTTCCATTTGCTGCAACACCATTTACCCAGTAACTTGTACATCGAGTTGCTGATATATCTGTTGCAAGGCAAGTAATACTATTCAAATTAGTACAACCTCTGAACATACTACCATAACAGTATTCTGCTAATGTTGTTGCAGGTAATACAGGTGCTGTTGTTAATGATGTACAACCTTGGAACACACCATAATAACAACCTACTGCCAATTCTGTTGCTGATAACTCTGGTGCTGTTGTTAGACTTGTACAACCTTGGAACATACTAGCATAACAATTTTCTGCTAATGTTGTAGCAGGTAAAACAGGTGCTGCTGTTAATGATGTGCATTTATAGAACATACTATCATAACAACTATCTACCATTGTTGATGCTGGTAATATTAAGTTTTCGGCATTTACAATTTTTGCATAATAACCAAGGCTACTGAACAAAAACACAAATGCATTATTATATCCAGTTAAATCAGTTTGTCCACTGAAATTATCACCAAACAATAGTGACATTATATTACCTTCAACATTAAAGCGAGGTGTTGATTGATAAAATGTACCAATACCTTTATATAGTACAGGACTCATTCCACTACCTTTCCACATTATAGTATTTCCACTACTAATTGTCGATGTGGTAATTTTTTGAGCAGGTGTTGACCAAGTTGCACCACTATCCAAACTATAACTCAAGCAGTTTGCAGTTGATGAGCCACTGAATGAGAATGTTCCATCTTCAAGAGCAACCATTGTGAAATAATCTTTGCTATAATCGTGTTTTGGGTCGAATATAACTGTCATTTCATCAGAAATTAATGACACACTTGGTCTATAAATTGTTGCAGCACTGTACTCAGCTTCTGTTTCAAATTTTCTTAAATATTTTGACATATTTTTAAAGCTTTAAAATATTATGTTATTTTATGGTATAGGTTCAAGTCTACTTGCATATTCACTCCATTTACTTGATGACTTATAAGCATCTACATTTGGCACATAAATCGGATAGCTACCAGTAAATGTAAATGTATAGTTAGTTATTGTTGGTGGAGTTGTTGCATAAATAGTTAGTGAAGTAATATTATCACTATATTCAAAAGCCCCACTGCCTATTTCTGTAATTCCGCTTCCTATTGTGACAGTAGTTAATCCAGTACAATTGTAAAAGGCTTCAGACCCTATTTTAGTAACAGCATCTGGTATGGTGATGCCACTGAGACTTATACAATCTTTAAAGGCATCAGTCCCTATTTCTGTAACTCCACTTGGAATTTCAATGCCACCTAGATTTATACATTCTTCAAAAACGCCAATGCCAATTCTTGTAATATTGTTTGACAAAGTTACTGATGAAAGACTTTTGCAACCATTGAATGAAACATCAGCTATAATTGTAACAGAATCTGGTATATCGACACTAGTTAATCCACTACATTGATTAAAAGCGTTAAAGCTTATTCTTGTAATGGTATTTGGAATTGTAACTTTCTCTAGGTTTGTGAACCACATAAAGGCTTGGTCGCCTATTTCTGTTGCACAAGTTCCAATTTCTGCTTCTACAGTAGTGGCACTATATGCTTTAATTTCATTTTCCTTAACAACTGTATTCAATGTACAATCTCCACTGACTATACTTGAATCATTCAGTGTCAATTTATATTTTCCTTCAAATGTTGGTGTTGGAGGAATACTGCTTGGATATACTTGATGTGTACCAACATATACCTTGGCAATGTTGGTATTGCCAAGATATACATTAGTTAATCCACTTTGATTATTATATACTATCATTATGAGTTATATATTAAATAAATTGTGTCATTATCTTTTACTGCGAGAGCATTATATTGTGCTTCTGTTCCACTCCAAATCTTTGCACTGATTACATTGTTTGAAATTGTGATTCCACTACCAGCTGTATAATTTGGAATAGTAGGTTTATCAGTTAAGTCATTATAGCTTCCACTGAAGTCACTCTTTGCATCCCAAGCTGCTGTCTGTGCTGTTGTTACGTGTATAGAAGTATTACCACTGTGTGATACGAAGTCAGTTTGATTGGTCTTACCACTAATAGACTGGTCTATCATTGTCTGACATTCAGCACTTGAAATACCTCCACCTCCACCGCCTGTTGCAGAAATGACATTATTTGCATCAATTGATATTCCAGTTCCTGCACTTAATTTTGGCTGTGTTGCTGCAAATGCTGTTGCAATTTCAGTTGCACCACTGGTCTCACTCTTCAAGTATACATCACTTGAATCAGCTTTTCCACTTAATGCTGCATTCAGCACGTTAAGCGCTTCTGCTGTAACCTCTTCATTATCTTCAATTGTCTGGTATATTGGGGTGGTTGCAGATTCTATCATAGACTGAACTTCACCAGAAGTGATACCTCCTCCACCAAGTTGGTCTTGAAGACAAATCATTTCAGTATTGTCTTTGTTGTAAATATATACTTGGTTTGAAGTATCAATAGTTAACTGATTGTTGATGTTGGTTTTATAATCCACACCATTTGCAGTAGCGCCACTTCCTATTGCAACTGAAGAGTCTCCACTAACCTTCGCTAATCTTCCTATTGCAACAGAAGAGTTTCCACTAACATTTGCTTGATTACCTATTGCAACAGAATCGTTTCCTTTTGAGGCTGAATATCTTCCAATCGCTAAAGTATTATTTCCACTTGCATTACAACCAACACCTAATGCTGTAGATTGCACTCCATAAACGTTTGCATTGTTGCCTAATGCAACCGAATACTCACCACCATTGCCAGTAACTCCCAATATTTTAATACCATTTCCAATAGCAATTGCGCCTTGTAATGCAGTTATTTTAGTTTGTGTACTATAAACATTACTTCTTTGTGAAATACCTAAAGCATATCTTGTTCCAGCACCCAAAACAAAATTATAGCCAAATAACAAATTACCGTTATTATCATTTTCAAAAGGTATTGTACAGTTGATGGTATCAGCGGTTGTTCCAGTAGTAATGGATATATTTGTACCAGCACTCACTGCTTTTCCACCACCTTGAATATCAATATTTCCACTACCAAGGATGCTTTCATTGTTGATGGTCTTGATATTTTCTGAACTAACAAGCGTTGCTTGTTTGCCACTTAATGCAGTTGAAATCTCAGTTGCACCACTGGTCTCACTCTTTAGATATACATCTGAGCTATTTGCCTTACCAGATATACTATTATCAATCTGAGTCTGAACGTCACCACTTGTCAAGTGAATGGTACTATCACTTGTATGTCCAATTACAGTGCCACTCAAGGCATCTACACTGCTCTGTGAAGCCTTAGAATTGATTAAGGTATCAACTGCACCACTGTATGTATTAAAGTCGCTTATATTGAGTTTTAATGCAAGTGCATTTGCAATCTCAGTTGCTCCAGAAGTCTCTGACTTTGTATAATAATTTGCTGGGTTAAAGATGTCAGTTAAAGGAATTCTGATGTCTTGTTTTCCACTTGCTGTATTGAAGTCGATTACCAAGTAACCATTCTCAATCCTTACATCATCAATCATACCATCCACAAGGAAATCAGTACAATCTATTGTAGCCTTAACTACGTTGCCGTTATAGAAGTTGATAACGTGTGTCTGACCACTCATTTCATACTTCGCATCATCGATGAATTTTGCATCAATAGTGTCGATAGCACCAGAAAGAACGTCTTCAACACCCTTTGCACGTCCTTCCTCAGCATCAACATCAGCAGTTCTATCTGCAATCTCTTGGTCAATCTTTGCATCAAGCTCCTCAACACTACCACTTGTAGCTGCTGATATACTATCAATTGCACCACTCAATGCATTCTCAGCTGTGGTAGCTCTTGTGGTCTCACTTATTACATTACCACTTACAGTGTCAATCTTAACGTCAAGTGCTGCTTCTGCGCCTGTTGCACGTGTTGTCTCAGCATCAATCTTGGTGTCAAGAGCATTCTCTGCTGCTGTTGCACGTGTAACCTCTGCATTTAATGAATTTGTAATGCCACTCTCAGCTTCCCTAGCTCTTGATACTTCATTTGTAATGGCAGTCTGTAACGCTGTGTCGGCATTCGCTCTTGCTGTTGCTTCATCATTAATTGCTGACTGTAATGCTGTCTCTGCACTAGTTGCTCTATTGGTTTCAGCATCAATCTTTGCATCAAGTGCTGTCTCAGCAGCCTTTGCACGAGCCTCCTCAGCATCAACGTCTGCCTCTCTATCAACAATCTCTTGAGTAATCTTTGTGTCAAGTGCTGTCTCTGCACTAGTTGCTCTGTTGGTCTCTGCGTTGATGGTATCTGTTAATGCGCTTTCAGCATTGATTGCCCTTGTTTCTTCCGCATCAACATCGTCTTTACGGTCTTGAATTTCCTGGTCAATCTTGGCATCAAGTGCTGCTTCTGCTTCTGTTGCTCTTGTCTCTTCAGCATCAAGTGCTTCTTGTAAAGCTGTTTCAGCAGATATGGCTCTTGCTATCTCACTGTCTACAGCACCACTAATTGCTGCATCAGCTTCTTCTCTGTTCACAATTTCTTCCGCAAGATGCTCTTCCAAGTGTACAACCCTCTCTATTAATCCTTCATCTGGTTCTGGGTCTACTTTAATTGAGTCAATATAGAAATCAGTAGTTACAACTTCCTCTTTGTTATACTGGTGGTCTGGGAATTCTGAGTCTTCTATATTATTGGTCAACTTGTAGTTTAAGATACCTTGTCCGACAAACATCAATTGACTCCAGTTCAATGGTAAGTAGTATTCAGTTACAGTAGTTCCACCAGAAAGTATGACTTCAACGTCATCCACTGTAGCTTCTCGCTCATATTCCACCAAGTCATCTTGAGTCTTCTCAAAAAAGTACTCTTTCTGGTTTACAGTGTAAAAACGAATGACGAAATTTGGTAGATATACCAACTTTTTGTTAATCTTGAATTTTATATCACTATTTTTAACCCTCTTCATCGTTTATATCTTCTTTGTTTTGGTTATCTTTATTGTTTATGGTATTCTGGTCAATGTCTGTAAATGGTATAATGTGCTTATCACCATCATCACCGATTCCATTATATCCGAGTTCCTTACGTACCTCATTAATGCTCAGTACACCAGAGTTAATTAATGTAGAGTAATAACTGCTCTGTGCAGCCTTATCAATCCTCAGTATCTCGTTGGTCTCCAAAATAATTGACAAATTGTCCTCTGTTGGTGATAAGAGCTTCCTGTTGAATTCATTTTCAATCATCGTGATGTAAGGTTGTAAGGTGTGTACCAAGAAATCATTTTGTAAAGCTTCAAATGTATTAAGATTGGTTTTTGCTGATAAGTCACCAAGCAATACTGGAGAAATACCAAAGAATCTTGCAATATCAGTAACTGAATACTGTCTGCTTTCCAACATCTGTGAGTCCTTAGCTGATAGCTGTATCGGCTGGTAGTCCATATTTCCTTGAAGCACTGCTAAACCACTACCATTTGCAGTGTAAGTCTCGTTCCAAGCAGCCCTTATGTCTTCACGCTGTTTCTGATTTACAGGTCCTTGAACCTTCAAGATACCATTAATCATCATACCATTGTCATAAAAGCTCTTTGCAGCGTTTTCTGATGCTTGAGCAATACCAATGCTTCTTGCTGCATTTTGAAGCACTGAGAGACCCTTAATACCATCATATGAGAACATCACAAGATGTATCATATCCTTTGGGTCAACGTGCTTTTTTAAGATAGGGACATCGTAGTACAATGTGTTTTTAATCTTATCATATACGATGTTAACATCTGCTGGTTCGAGGTATCTTAATGTCTTAACCATACCACCAGCTCTCTCAATGTGTGCAAATCCGTTACCACGTAAAAGTACAGACTGCACTAACAGTTTGAAAAGTGTAAACTTACTGATTATGTTATCCGTATTCCTGTCTGAAAATACATAATTAAGTGGGTGCTTATCCGCTTCATTCTTCCCACTGTCATCATTTATAATAATTTTGACAGGTAGTGTTGCAATGGAGTTGCTGATAATCTCTACTGCCCTATAGACTGCTGAAAGATTCATTGCTGAATTTCCATTTGAGAATGGGAAAAATGGCAATGCTCCACTTGCATTACAAGATACATAAGAAAGTTCACGTTTTTCTTGTTCCTTTTGGCTTCCTGTGAAGCCAAGTCCGCTTCCAAAAAACTTCATTTTCTTTTTTCTTTACCAAAAATTATTAATTATTTACAATAAATAGTATTCTTCTGGCAAAAAAATAACAAAAGGTAGCAATTATTTTGCTACCTTGTATAATCTACATTGATTCCTGTTATAATATTATCGTAATGGGTGGTCGTTAGATACCCCCCCAAACTTTCTATCATACTTATTACACCATCAATCTTCTGCTGGTTATCTTCCTTGGTTGGTTTGCAGTTATCATTCCAGTCTGTTTTCAAAACCACGTTAGAAAAACAATAGCGTGTAATAGGATTATCATCAATAATGACCTTACCACTCTTAATAAGTCTCTCCAGTTCCTTTGTTGGCTTATTGAAATTACCTATACTCTGTGAATACGGCTGTAATGGCTGACCTAATTCTGTCATTTGTATAGCCCAAGACGTTGCATTCCACTGGTCATAACATATTGTCTGTATTGGTATGATGTTACCAAGCTTCATAATGTCATTTGTTATCTCCTGGTAGTCAGTAACGTTACCTTGAGTAATTTTAATAAGTCCTTGCTGCTTCCATTTTCTATACATTTCACTGTTTGAGTTATCCGAAAGTGCTGAATGTGGCAAATAATACCAAGTCTTGAAGATGAATTTATCATCTGCTGGTATCATCATTGATACTGCTGTCAAGTCAGAAACTGCTGCAAGGTCAACACCTACATAAGCAAGATATTTGTCATATTTTGTTTCGTCAACCTTCTCTGAACACTTCAAAAGCGTGTCATTTGAAATCCATATATCACTTGTGGCTAGCCATTGGTTGAAATTTTTTGTGCGAGTTGATATTTCAAGTGATGGGTTATTCTTTGCCTGTTGTATCTGTTCCTTCAGATACTGTCTCTTCACTGTAACATCAAGATTTGGATTTGCTTTTACCCATACATTTTCATCTTGCCAGTCGTCATCCTCATCAAGTGTATAAATGGCTGTAAACTGCGAGTCATCTTCCTTTGCTCCGTGCAATACCTCAATATTAGTTTCTCTCACCTGGTAACAGAATGAAAATAGGTTGAAACCAGCTGTTGTAATAATCATTGCAAGTGGATTATCAATAGCACCCTGGGATGACTTCATTACGTCATACATCTTGCTGTCTGGATAAGCGTGTGCTTCATCAGCCACGAACATAACTGAACCCCAACCATCATTGTTGCCACTATCACTTGATAGAACCTGCAAGAATGCCTTGTGAGCATCGAACTTTATCTTGTCTCTGTATGCCTTGAAGAACTTCTTCTTTGGGTCTAGCTTCTGTACCATCAACGAACACATATCAAAACAGATTGAAGCCTGTTTTTTGCTGTTTGCAATAAGCTCCACCTCTGAGCCATTTCCACCATCTTTAATGAAAACGTACAGACACAAGGCTGCTGCAAAAAACGTCTTGCCATTCTTACGTGCGAGTTCAAGATAAATATTCTTTACAACACGTTCATCAGTGCCAGTGTAATAAAATCCAAATATATTGTAGCATATCCACTTCTGGAATGGCTCTAATATGAAACAATGTCCATCAAATCTACCCTTGAAATGCTTAAGATGTTCACAGAAATCTACAACTTCATCAGCCTTGTCTGGTCTGAATTCAATATCTTCTCTTTCCAACCACGACAAATAACGCTTGCAAGCCAATTTGATGTACTCACAAGCGACTATTTCACCACTTATAACCTTTTCTGCATAATCTGTGTATTTCTTGTCTAGCTTCATTTATCCTAATAATTCTTTCAATTCTTCATCATCATCACCTACAAAGTTGATTTTAGCCAATGCTTTTGGAGTAAGTCCAAACTCTGCAAGATATTTTGAAATTTGGATTTCGCAGTCAAAAAGTGTCTTTATAAGGCTATTCCTGGTGTAGCTGCCATTCTTTGCAACTAATAGAAGACCATCATTATTGATACTGTCTCTACATTTCTGATATAATTCCACCTTATCAGCCAATAGTTCAAGTGGCATTGACCATTCGTCATTAATCTTACCATACTTGGTCTTTAAAAATTTCTTTACAGCTGTGATGTATTTCACTGTGCTGGTACTGTAATCTTTACTCATATGTTTATCTTTTTATAATAATTATATGTTTTTTAAGAAAAATTCAAGATTTTGGCAAAAAAATGGTCAAAATATTTGGAATTGTCACTTTTTTTATATATATTTGCACTATAGTACATATTTTTCATATTTACATAATAATTATATTAAGACAGGGTAGCTAACTGTCTTTTCTTCAGCAAGGAGGGTTTTCACGCAACACCTTTTATTCTCCCTCCTTGCTTCGCTTTTAAAAGGTGTTGAACAGAAAATAATTGAATAAAAGGTAAAGTTTATGAAACCTATTGTTATTACAGAGGAGAGAATGAATGAAATTCTCCCACAAAACATCAAGGATACTGATGTTATCTCAGCCGATGCTAAGAAAGTGCTGGCTGCTATTATGAATTATTTCCTAACACTGGACAAAGTTAAGGAACAAGGCTCTGTGCATCTATCTAATACGCTCTTGAGACAATCAGCACATATCAAGCAAGGTTATATGCTAACTGCTATCCAAGAACTGAAGGAACACGACCTAATAAAAAGAGAGGTTGGAAAAGTCTGGACTGAAGGTGAAGAAAAAACAGCATCCATCTATAAGGTAATGTGGCATAACTTGGTAAAACCGTTGAAAAAATTGACATTTGATGACCTGTTTTCTGAATTCCTAAAATCTTCTGAAACACCGATGGGTACTACAGTATCAGATACAGTTACAGTATCAGTTACAGATACAGATATAGTATCAGATACAGTATCAATTTCAGAAACAGATTCAAAGACAGAAACAGAGTCAGTTGAAGTTAAAGAAACAGGGACAACATCAATAACAAATACAATGTTAGGAGAAATTGGTAAAAACAAGTTCCAGTTGCTGGAGGAGTTTATTGAAGAATGTTACAAAGATGTTAACACATACCAGGACTCTGTATCTCAAATTGGACTTATACACAAATGGATTAAAGATAGATATAGTTCAAAAAGCAATGTTGAAAGTCTTACCAGTTTTGCAAATGGCTTAATCAATAAGAAACTGGAGGTATACAAGACTGTATCACATTAATTTTTTAAATATTTTTT
>Ga0326514_10000480_pt1 | contig 27128 bp, 32 predicted proteins | sample 3_2548_0518_D_FD_203653 | JGI IMG/M metagenome (GOLD analysis project Ga0326514, IMG submission 203653) | Bovine rumen microbial communities from UC Davis, California, United States - 3_2548_0518 | ecosystem: Host-associated > Mammals > Digestive system > Stomach > Rumen | place: USA... | reverse complement strand
ACCGGACATGATGTAAAGGAGATCTCAAAATGGGAATTAAGCTTATCAAGAAAACCAACGAGGCCGAGAACAAGAAATTCGACTTCTCGATTGTCGACGCGTACGCAAAGAATTTTGACTTCATCAACCTCAACTCGCGCCTCCAACAGTTCCGCGGCTGGCTTGAAGATCTTCAGCTTAGGGTGGACGTTCCGGCGCCGACCGTACGACTTGCCGTGGGCGGGGGCAACGGGCTCTGCTACGAGATTCGCAATGGCATCACCCCCGCCGTAACAATGGACCTTCGTTGTGGTACTAACCCGGAAATATATCCGGCGTTCAAGGGCGAAATCCGTGCGGGCGGAAAGGTTTTCAAAATCAATGGTATTGACGATCTCACCGACAAGCTCATTGATGATATCGCCGCAGCCGCAAAGGGGGAAGCGTAATGGGAATTAAGCTTATTAAGAAAACCAACGAAGCCGACGTGAATAAATTCGATGTGTCGGACGTTATTGAAGACAGCAAGAGCAAAAGGAAATTGTAGACATTTGTAAGGGGCGAACATAATTCGCATTTCTAGCGCATTTATAGCCATATTTTAAGGCGGGCATGTATTTGCCCGCCTTTTATATTTTCTCGCCTTAAAACGCGCTTTATGCGCAGCTAATACATCCCTCCGGCTATATGCTTGTCCGGATCTCCTTGGGCCATCCCGAATATCAGGCCCTGGACGTATTCCTGGCGATCCTTCATGGACATATACCCGGTTTCCCCAAACGATTCGGTAATCGTTCCGGTTGCCAAGGTCTGCGCCGCCAACAGCGCCTCGTGCTGGGACGCCGACACGGCATCCGCGATATCCTTCCCGCCCTTGACATATTTTCCGTTGACCATCACCTTGTCCGGGTGATCGATCTTTTTTTCGCGGTTTTCGAGGTGGCGAACCTCGAAGTCCAGGATGGGGCTTTTCGGTACTTTCATAAGGGTGTGGTTAATGTTCGAGGCGAATTTCAGGTAGGGGTCCTTAGTCGTATCGACCGACACGTATTTGACGTTGAAGCCCATTTTTGCGAGCATTTGGCGCATGTCGGCGGATTGGAAGCCGTCGGTGGAGACCTGCATAATGCATACCCCCGCATTTCTCAGATCGAGCAGGAACTGGCGCACCTTCCACAGAGGCACCTCGGATCCCGGACGCGCCTTGATGCCGAATGCAATCGGCGTAATGAGGGATGGTGACAGCCGCACGGTGGCCTCCCCGGTCAGCAGGTCGTGGCCGGATACCGCCATTTGTTTCTCGATGGCGGAGGCTGCGAATCCGAAACGGTCCCCTTTCAACGCGCCGTCAAGGTGAATGTAATAGCTGTATTTGGGGAATTTCTTCAGGTCCACAAAGTCCATTATCTTGTCGGGGCCATCAAGGGACAACGTGATTTCGTCCTTTGAGATGGCATTGTCGAGACACTGGCACGCTATCCATTTCTCCACGTTATAGATAAGCGCCATGGACGAGCGGTTGGCGACGCCGGCCAGATCCATCAAGGCGCCGGGGAGGTTCTCCTCGAAGGAACTGCGGTATTCAACCGGGACATCTATAATGTATCCCGCATGCGCATCCACCTCCTCCTCGGAGGTACAGACCATCGGCTGTTCGGTGTTTGTCCCGATGAAAACGGGGAATGTCTTTCCGCAATATATTCCCTTTGCGCCTTGGACATCCCAGATGGCAGGCGCAAGAACAAGGACCTTCGGGTTGTTCTTTACCGCCTCTATATGCGATTCAAGGAATGATGAGTCGCTGTTACGGGAGGACACCAGCCAGCGTCGGCACGGCAGGGACCCGTTCTTGAGCATAAAGCGGGACTCCATACGGCGCGTGATGGTTTCATAGTTTTTCACGGCCTGGTCTGCAACCGCCTCCTGGAAGTTCGCCTCATCGATGATGGCGCCGATAACGGCCTTGCCCAGGTTGTGCCCTCCGCGGGATCCAAATCCTACGCCGACGTGATATGGGAACATGTCCTCGTCCAGCCTCTCGCCCTTTTTCGGCATGAACTTGGACGTAAAATAGGGGGATGCCGCTATAACGTCCAGCATTTGGTTTGCCATGACGGCGGACGCGAGGTCCTTTGTCGCCGTAACCAGCGAGAAGATGATGCGCGTGGTACGGAGCAGCTTATATTTCTTTTGAGGTTCGCGTAGGAGCGTGACGTGATAGAGATCATATAGGGCGCCCATAATGGCAAAGCTCGTATTATGGGTGAATGTGTTATTGTTCACCGCAAACAAGTGGTCGGGGCTCCCTACCTTGAAGCACACGCATTCCCGATCTCCCATATCCGCCCAGCCACAAAAATACCGACGAGGCTCATTTGCCAGGGTGGGTATATATAGGGTTCTCCCCTCATTGAGACGGGGTACAATATCGCAGGTAAAGATATCGAATTGCCTTCCATCCTCATAGGCGGTCCAAATATGTTCGTCGCTTGTGATTATGCGGTCGAACGGCGGGGCATCCTTGGATGCCCCCTCCACCTGCACATATAAGGCATAAGTGTGCTTGACCCCCTGCGGGAATATGCCGAGCACCGGATGGAAGCAGCCATCAGTACCCAGTACCTCGTCACAAAGCGTCACGTCCTTCGCCTTCTTCTTCCCATCGTGGCAAACCACTAACTCGTTGATACTCAACGCCTTACCGGCACCGATACAGCCAGTGACCGCGATTTCCTCATACGGCGAATACAGCGGGTTCGGGTAGATTTTATGAAGGGCTTCGCGCCAATACGGGTAGACCGCACGCCCTTCGTCATAGGTCTGGCCCAAATAGTAAGGGTCATTTAGGAACGTATCTATATCCACGGGGACCGATTCATAGCCTTCGGCTTTCGCTGTCAGTTCGTACAGCTCCCGCGTGGACAACTTCGAATAATCTGCTTTCTGGGAATCACTCATATACCAAATATACGGCCTGCGCAGGTGCGCGTAGGCATTCGGTTTGAATAAATGTATTTTTAATTCCGTAATCTTTCGATATGAGGTTAAATTATGGCATTTGCTATCAAGTTCGGCAGCCTCGAGGAAGCGGCCACGGAAGGATCCCTTCTCCGCGATGGCTGGGGATCCAAGATTAATACGGCGGTGTCCGGGGATACCGTGTACGTCGAAGGGGACGATCCCCAAATGGAAAAAATAAAGGACTGGTACCCGGATAATCCGCCGAAACTTGTGGATCCGCCGGAAGATGTTGTAAAGATGCTTCACGGGGCGGACGAATCCAACACGGCGGGCAAGACCTGGAAGGTGCGTGTGGAGTTCGATTTGCTCGGCAACCGCGAATTCACCCATATGTTCACCCATGCAGACAACGCGAAGGAGGCTGCGAAGAACGCCATCGCCTTTGTGGAGAGGGAATATGGCGGAACGAATATCGCGGTTGCGGACACCGAGGAAGTGATCCCTACCGGAAAGTCCGAATCGTTCGACGAAAAGTTGTCCTATGAAAAGGAGGTAGTGTGGTCCACCGATCAGTATGAAGCGAACGGTGCGGACGAGGACCCTTACACTGTCTATTCCCTGGATGATGAAACCGGACGTGTATCGAAGGACGGGGTGTATCCCACTTGGCGCAAGGCATACGCAGCCCTCGCCGATGGAACTGTTTGGGACGAAGGCAGCTCCAACAATTTTGTATTCCACGGAAACCACCTGCAACAGATTTACAAGTATAAGAAAACCGGGCGCACTGGGAAGTGGTCCGGCAATGGCTATGACGTGATTTTTGATCGTGAAATTTCGGAGGACCCCGCAGATTATATCAAGGCACATTTTACCCCAACCCGGTATAATGCTTGCCGCTTCAATGAAGCGAAAGGCGCCGACGAAACTATTGAATATGAAAAGGGACACAAGAACAGCCGGGGAGAGGATGCACCTTGGGTGATCCGCAGCCATGAGGACGATCGCGTCCTTGCATCATTCCCCACAAAGAAGGAGGCGGAGAACCACATGAAAACCATGAAGCGTTATTCCAAAACCGAAGGCAAGTTCACCGAAATCAAGGCGGCCATCAAGGCGGCCTGGTCGGCGGCGGAAGTGAAGTGGTTCCGCCTCGACTTCCGGGAATACCAGGAAAGGCTGAATGTTTATCCCATCGTCTCGGATAACGAAGGCGTCGGCGTGAATTGGGGCGTCCTGCCTGAACGCAACCTCATTGTCCAATATGCCACGGCCTTCCGTGCCGGAAAAAGCGACGACGAACGCGAAATCCCGTACAAGGATCTCGATGAACTCGAAAAAATCTTCACGGACGAATTCAAGGCTATGGACGAGACTTTGGAGATCGGCGCGGAGAACGGTGCCGACATTCACCCGATTACGGAAACGGCTCCGGACGATTATGCAAGGGATAACTTCTTGGAAGGCGCCCTGGACTATGCCGAAATCGAAGACGATAACGGAAACATCACTCTCCTCAAATTCTACAAGAGTAGATACGGCGATGATTTCAAGCTGGACTCTTATGACGGGGAAAACGAAAAGACTTTGGCTGCTGGCGGGCTGCGTTATGTAGTTGACCGCTACGGCGAACTGCTTGATATGGATCCGGCGGAAGCCATCATTGAAATTGCAAAGGAGTAATGCCGTGGGAATCAGGCTTATCAAAAAGAATGAAAGCACTGCAAAACAGGAAGTATCGACCGCCGACAAGTGGTGCGTGGAGTTCGGCGACATCTACAATAATGCCAAAAAGGAATACTACGCGACCGAGGCGGATGCCAAGGCCCGCTATGATGAGCTGGCGGAACGCGGCGACATTGAATGGGTCGAAAAGCCTGTTCTTAAAGCCGAATCCAAGGCGGAAAATGCTCCCGCCAAGAATGAAGGGCGCGTAACATCCTATTTCGTGCTCCGCAAGAATGCGAAGCTGGATGCAATTGAAAAGATTGTTGCCACGCTGGAAGATGCGATTCTCAATGGCCAAACGGTTGAAACCGCCGCCAATCCGGACGGCACCGTTTCCCTTGAAATCTATGGCAGGATGAGCCCGGACGAGGTTGCCCGCGCAATCCGACTTCCCGGACAGCTTGGCACCTCCTACGTCGATCTCGCAATCAATATCGAGGGCTAAAATGAGCACAAACGATTTACGCGGCTTTTACTTAAAAGTATGGTATGGGCTTGTTCAGGACCACAAGATGTCCTCCGAAGAAGCCGACCGCCTCTGTGACAAATACCAGCAAATCATTGTTGATGGTTACGAGGACGGTGAAGGACCTGCTAAAATTTCCGACCAGCTTGCCACGCAAGACAAGCGCGAGGCGCACGAGCCGGGGACAAAGTGGTCTGCCGAGATTCGCGTTGCCCTCAATGACGAAAACGACCCCAACGACAAGTGGGTTAAGGATTATGAAGGGCAGTCCGTTTGGAATTTCTTTGACGATCTTTCCGACGCGCTGCCTGCCCGCGAGGCAATCAAATGTGTCCCGGATCGCTACAAGGATGCTTTCCGCGACTACTGCATTTACTACGGGATGGAATACCCGGATGAAAGTTTTAACAAAGGAGATACCGATATGGCAAAAATCCACATGACTCACAAACGCCGCGAAGATTCCGACACCGGAAACCGCGACTTCGACCAAGAAATCCAGGCACTCAAAAATCAAAAGAGTATGCCGGATCTCGTTAACGCGCTCAAGGGTCTTTCGCAGAACCAGCTTGACCTTCTCGAACTTGGTTTCGGAAAGGGCGAACTTGCGACGAAGATGCAAACGAAGAGCGAACAGATTCCGGCGAAGGATCTTCTCCCGACGCAGAATGAAATCGACGTGGGCAAGTCCCTTGGCTATCAGGTGAGCGGCAAAAATCCGGAACAGATCAAGGCTATCCTGAAGGGCGGCCCGGTCACCATCAATCTCCCGCTCGTTGTTTACGAACACGCCGGCCAGTATTACATCGTTGACGGGCACCATCGTTGGTCGCAGGTATTCCTCATCAACCCGAACTGCAGAATCGAAAGTATCGTTTTCAAGAACTCGGCAGGTGACAACGACCAGGACCCGATCGATATGCTCCGCGACTTCCAGGGCGCAATCGCCGTGGCAAACGGTGGCAAGGTGCCGACCAACACGGTTGAACAAGGCAAGAACATCTTTGATTGGAGTGACGACGACCTCCGTAAATACCTTGAAGCCAACATTCAGGACGAAATGGTGCAGGCTTACAGGGACTACTACCACTCCAACATCACGAAGGAAAACGTCGAAAAGTCCATCATCGGCAACGCTGGCATTATGAAACACAGCAACGAACCGGTCCCCGGTGCTCCGAGCCGAGCAGTGATGCCGCAGACCGATACCGGCAACAACGCCGGCTTGAAGGCCGCTATGCAAGGTATGACGGACATTTAAGGAGGATTGAAATGCCCAAGATCAAAATGATTGAGGCAGCCCGCCCGGAAGAACCTTGGGAACGCAAGTCCGAGTCGGCGCTCAATCGCATCACGATGAAGGATGCCCGCATGGCATTGAACAGGCTCCAGAAGGATGGCTCGCTGGACAAGGCCTTGCACGAAATCACGGCGCTCAATTCGTTTGTCGGAAACTATTTGGCAAACAATGACCCGGACGTAAAGGACAATAAACTCAATTCCCCGGAGCGCAAGATTGTGGCCCGCGCCGTACTTGCCCACCTGGCGGAACAGTTTGGCTATCAGCCTGAAGATTTGAGGTGAACTGCCCGCATCCCGTATAAGAAGGCCCCTGCTTTGAGGCGGGGGCCTCTTTCATATGTCCTGCTTGATATTGCCGTCAAACAACCCTATATTTAAGATGTGCGCGATAGGCGCCAAAACCCGAGGGTACCGTGCAACAATTTTTCGACCACTTTGCGTTAGCGAATAAGTCCATACAGGAAAGGCTGGGGGCCGCCACCAACGCGCTTAATAAGCTGTCCGCCTTATATGGCATGCAGGCCCGTGGCTTTGTCCAAATGTTATCCTATGGGGATGATATGATCACCGCCAGGGCGGCGTCGCATCTCCTTAACATGGACATCCTGAGATCGAACGATGCCTATCTCCTCAAATTGGGCGAGGGCTTCCTGCTCAATTCGCTTGAAAGCATCACCCCGCCCCTGATACATGCCGGAAACGAATTTCTTTTCAAATCCCTGCGCAAATACGGGCGCTACGATTCAATAGGATCCGTCTCCCTGCGCGACGGATCCTCCGCAAACCTCCTCCTCTATAAGTTCGAGGACCTAAATGAGGTCACTGCGGATGGGGAGCAAAAATATAAGGTGCTGTATTGCGCCGGGCAATATGTTTCGCAGGATTTTACCGCCGACGATATTGACCTTACCCCCGGCACATTCCAATCGGTATATGTCCCGGAAACCTATAAGGCTATTTGGACGCCATCCGTCCGCGTATTCCTGGAAGGCATCGGAACAGCCGAAACCGGAAAAGAGGTTACCCCTGTCTATTCGATGGCGGAGCTGCTCGCCTACACCGACAGGGACTGGCTTGTCCTTTGCCAGCACACCGGCAGGGGCCTGACCATCACCTTGGGCGATGGCGAGGTATACGGCGCAGGGTACAACAACAGCGGAACCTTTGCAAATATCTCCGCCGTAAAGGTCACATATATCAAAACGGACAGCCTCTCCGAGGCGGCGAACGAGACGCTGCAATTCAACGATGACGTCGTCCCGCTTTACACGGACAGAATCCCCGTCCTGGATAAGCCCAGAACAGGGGATACCCCGGACACTTTCCGTTCCCGCGCCATCGCCGAAATGTTCGCGTCCGGGAAGATCACCGACGAAAAGGACCTCGTCACCGAGATTGAAAAGATCCCGCTTGTCCGGTCATGCGCCGCCCGTCGCGAACAGAACAGGCACTTCCCGGTGTCCTCATACGCTGCGGGCACGGTTTATCCGCATGGATCGATGGCCGAATTCAACGGGGCGCTGTATGTCGTTGTCCGAAAGGATATGGGGGCGGAAACCCTTTCCCCGGATGACCCGGAAAGCTCCTGGCAGGTGATTGTCCCTTCGAATATTTATTCGTCCCTCAAAAATATGGGGTTTGACGCGGAGAGCGCCTTCCGTTACGACAACGCGACCATCGTGCTTTCCGGCCTGATGGTGGCAAACCGTCAATATTGGTCCGCCGATCATTCGTATGCGCCCGGCGACATCGTCTATCACGCCGGAACCAACAAGCTGTACGTTGCAACGGCAAACGTCCGCGGGCTCGAACCGGGATCGGATGTGGATCCGGAATCCGGATACGCCGCCGATACATGGGTCTCACAGGCGGATGCGGAAACCGATTCCAAATACTCCGCCTACCGCATCGATGACTACACGCCTATCACGCAGGCGGCCTATGAGCTGGAACTGAAAGGGTACTTCGGCATTGCATCCAAGCTCGGATTCACGTCCGTCGTGGTCGAGCCGTGCGTTGCCGTCCCGGTTGAAATCAGTTACTCCTATGACGGCGCCCACCGTGAAAATGAGGAGATTACGCGCTTCATCCAGGAATATGCGTGCTATAATGCCGGCAAGACCTTGCTCGCCTCCGAATTGCATTCGCTTCTGACCGAGAAATTCGGGTTGACAAGGGTATATGTGTCATTGGGCCGCTACGGGGATGATGGATCTGTCAATCTCGGCGCACAGGTACAACTGGCAACCGGGGAGTATATTTCCAAGAGCGGCCTGACAGTTACGCCGCGGGAGGTTGTTTAATGGCGGAAAAGCAGATGATCTATGATTTCGAAACCGTCCTTACCACGCTTATAAAATCCCAGAAGGACATGATTGAAATGGTTTCCAAGTGGAGTGCGATGCTGTCCACGACCCCGCAGTATTTGGAATTCAACCTGTCGGGCAGGGATCAGCCGCTTGTCGTCCCCAATATCCAAATGGTCATCGATACCTTGAATGAACGATCGGTCCCGGACGACCTGGACGTCAAACGTGTAAGGACAACCGCCACAGGCGGGGGAGGCGAATTCACTGCGGGACATGTCCGATTCGAAGGGTCTGGCATCCGCACGACCTATGGAAACTATGGCATTGAAGGCAAGGCGTGGCATGTGGAAACGAGCATAACCACCACGGAAGGCCTCCGGCAGTGGCCGCTTCCCCGTTACTGGGTTCATGGCGGACAGGGCGAGAACGCCGAATTGAATGTGAACCTCGGAATTGCATCCACGATTGAACGCGGCTCCGAATATTCCGTCAGCGAGTTCTACGTCTATATCGGGAATGCTTCAAAGACCATGAATATCTATGGCATCCACCCTTCCGGACGCCAATATGCGAAACTATCCCTCACTACGGACGGGAGAACCGGCCCGGTTGTCTGGCACGTAATTGCGGTTATGAATGCCCCGGAACGCGGGAATTGCTATCTGACCCTTCACGCTAATATTATGGACTAATATGGGAAAGTCGACAGATTACAGCGAAAGCATTAAGCTTATACGCGAAGCGCATGGCGATGCCGTCGCCATACTTGAGAAATGGCGGGAGCTAATCGGCGCGAACGGGGAAGTTACCCTTACCATTAAGCACGGCAATGGGACCGAAGAGGCCGTGACGCTCCCGTCCATACGCGAGGCAATCTCCCGCTATCTCAGCGGAACATTTGAAGAGATTACGTTGACGGATGGCACGCACACGGTCGTTATCGGCGTAAACGATAATGGGGAGGCAGTTATCCGGAATCCGGATGGCTCCGCCGCAAACCTCGTCGTGGCAAACATCACGGCCTCCCAGATAGGCCCAAGAACCGGGGATGGCATTGCCATTTTGGGAACAACAACCCTTTCCGGCGGCACCGCCCAAAACATGTCGATTCAAAGCCTCCGTGCCCATTCGTGCCAAATACTTGGCGCCGAGTTCAAGGGGAATACGATTATTACCGGAAACGCCCGTATCGAGGGAACGGCCTACATTCGGAACGCGGAAGTTCAAAACCTCAATGCCACCACCGTCAAATACCACAAACAGGTATTAAAATGGGGGGTCACCGGGATTGTGGACGCGCAGCTCCTCACGTCCGTGAGTGGCGGGCTGTGGGTGGGCGACCCCGCCGTCCTTGAAAGGGCCGGCATATTCCCGGAGCCTACCTGGACGGATTGCATCTATATCCCGGATCCTTGGGAAACCACCGACCTGGAAGTGGTTGTCTATTTAGACGATCAATATTCCGGGGCGGTGCCTATCGTTAATGAATTCCGCACCGTTACCCCTTATTATGCAGCCATGTGGCCATATAAGATGTATGAGCCCGTTGATGGCGGGTATCGGATACGGTGGCTCCCGCTTGACGATCAGGAAGGGCGCATCGTATACTACCGCACAGGCGATACCGCCGCTGCCGGAATAGGCGCCACGGTGACCATGTGCGATGATCTTCAGGTTATCAGCGCCTTGACCGGAATTACGGCGAATGTTCATTCGGAACGCCCGCTGGATCCGTATGCGTGCCGCCGCTTTATTGCAATGAAGACAACCGAGACGGGCACCGGCACCGTTGTCACGGATAACCTCCTTTATGCAACGTGAGGTGACAAATGCTTCTCGACTCCGCGACAGCCCTCAAGGTGGCACACGATATCATCCATGACTCCGAGGAATTTTTTGCAAAGTGGAAACTCCTCGCGGCGAACGCCTCCGAAATGCCGGAAGGTTTTGTTGATTTTGAATTTTCGGATGGAAGCCTTATCCGGATTCCATGCGCGTGGCAGGTTCTCGCGCTGGAGGAAGGGGCAGAGAGGCCCGAGCTTATCCTCCGTAATGGCGATATGACAGTCACCTGGAAGCCCGGGGAGGCTGTGTCCGCGGCCGGGGCTGTGGCGGGACTGTTGTGCGATGGCACGATCTCCGCAGGCGCCATATCCACCGATGCGCTTTTTGGGCTAAACCAAGGGAGCAACGGGGCGCCGCTGCGCATTATACAGGGGCTCTTCAATACGCTTGTTTCGACATCGCTTGTCACGTCCGCATGCACAATTAAAAAGATCACGACAGATAGTACGGCGGAAATCATCGGGTCCTCCTTTGAGGACCTCTTCGCATCCGGGGAAGGCCATATTGATGCAGATATTGACGAATGGGGCGGGGATACGGTGGGCGCGGAGGAACTCGTTTCCGGCGGGGAATGGCATGTTCCCGTAGAAAAAATGAATGCCGGTGCGATCGGAGCCTTTGCAACCGGCGCCACATATACCGGCGTCATCCCTTTTCTGCCTCTCGATTCGAACGGCCTTCCGGTCCACAACTTTGACGCATCCCTCACGGACAATCCCTTCTTCCCCGACTGGGTATACACGTCGGACAAATCAGCCATTTGGCGCCCGGCCGCCGCATGGGTTCCTTCCCTCACAAAGCCGTCCACGCCATACTGGTGCGATTCCGACGGGGTGTTCTGGTATCTTGCGCGGGTGACGACCGACGCGGGCATGTTCGGCGGCGTGGAAATGGTATATCCGCCGAGATGCCGGGAAAATGACAATGCGGAGGCAACCGTTCCTCCGGTTCCGGCAACGGCGGATGGCATTGTTGTCACCGTGCAGCATTTGACCGATGGGTCAATGCCATATGCGACGAGCGATCGCTATGAATACCGCAGCTACGGCGAATGGCACTGGGAACCGGGAAGAACAATTCAGGTCAACGGCCCCGGGGCTATGCAGTTCGTTCTCAAGCGTGAATTTACTATAATGAATGGAATGATCATGGCAGTTGAATATCAGCTCCTGCCACTGGGGGATGTGAATGGGCTTTCTTAATACCTCATATGCGCAAAAATACGCGGTGGTATCCGTAAACGCATCGAACATTGTCCTGCGCGTCCTGGACGATGCCCTGTATTCCACGTATTGGAAGGAATTCTTTTCCGCGAGGGTCAAAGATCTGCCGGTATACGTGCGCCTGGAGCAGGTTCCGCCCGAAACAACCCTGGTGGATCAATATGCGAACTTCACCCCGGAACTCCCGGTGGTGTATATCGAGATGGGCGGAGAGCAGGTCAATGTGACTTCCCGCGTCTCGGCGAATACCCCAAATACGGAAGTCCCGGGGCTGTTCCGCGTTGACTACATCCTGAACCTGTCAAGCGAATATTCGACGCCCATCTGGTCGTCGTATGTATCCATCCAGCAACGCCCCATTTTGAGGAAGGCCGCAGCGGGGTGGGTGCGTGACAGCTATATAATCCAAACGCTTAACCGCCTCGTGATGGAGCCCCAGTTCATGGAAGCCCTCCACGCGGCCGGCGAGCCGCTCTACGGATTCATGGAGGCCAACCAGCATCCGTCCGTGAAGGCGGCCAATCTCGTCAAGTATGCGGGGGCGGAGGCGTGGGGCGCTTCCGGCGCCTACGGATCGGGGTCAAATGGCCTCTTTATTACCGGGATGCGCCTTCCGCAAGGCACCGTGGTTATCTATCAAAGAAGAATGCTCCAGCTGCAGGAGCCGGTCTGGCCGGATCCCGCCGGTGCATTTCATCACATGGACCCCCTGACCCACGAGAGAACCCCGGACATGTATTCGGCCGGAAGCGTTGTGCGTTGCGGCGACTCGTGCTATGTGTGCATCGCCGATACGCGGGCCGGAACGCCAATGGGCGACGAAAACCACTGGCGCCTTGGATACCTGTACCGATTCACCGTCCTTAACGGGGATGCCGAACTCGCCCTTCCGGCGGGACGGCTTCCGGTCGGAAAGGGCGGGGTCGAGCATATTTGGATTACCGCCGACAGCCAGGGATATTCGTTCTGGGTGGATATTGCGAACCAGTCGGCGCTCGGTACGTATCGCGGATACTACGACCGTAAAAATTATGCCGACTATGGCCCCGGCGACATGGTATCGTATATCTCGGAAGGCGCCATTAAGCTGTTCCGGCGCAAGGCAACGGATATTCAAGGGCAGGATACCTTGATCTATCCGCCGGGACACCACCGCAATCCCGCGTGGGATGAGGTGTTTGCCCAATTCCCGGAGGAGCATCAGCCGCTTCTTTCCGACTATTTAGTTGTCCCCCACACCAATGCCTCCAACGCCATTATCGCAAAGACCTGGAGCGTATCGGAGGAGATGTGCGCCGCGTACGGAAATATGATGGGCATACCCCCCTTGATCGTAAAGGAATGCGGCGCCAAGTGGTCCGCATTGCTGTTTGCCCTGCTGTCCCGTACCCGTAACACCTTCGAGGGCCTGCGCGTCTGTTTCCGTGCGGTTGGCCTCGATGTGGAAAATCTCCACCTGTCCGAGCCCTCCATCCGGTATCTGTGCAACCCCGAGGGGGAAGAGCTTGTCCCGGTCGAGGACATTTACGCACAGCACCGAAACCTTCGGCGCCTTATCGCAAACATTGACTCCCTCGCCCCGGAAGGCAAAGAAAAGGAGGAGGAAGGCGCCCTCCGCTATGTCACCGAAAAAACCGAGGGTGCGGACGAGAAGGACATCAACGTCGCGATACAGCAATACTCCGCGGAGGACGGCGGGTGGGTTACCCGCTACCGCTTCGAAAGAATAGAACCGGCACAAAACTTCAACAACCGCTATTACGAAGGATCGTTGAATGTTCTCGCCCGTCTTGCAGCGGACGCGGTCGCGGATCTGGGGGATGGCACCACCTGGGTGAAGGAGTCCGCGTGGGCGGGCAACCCGTCCGCCCTTGTTGCCGCATGCCTTGCATATGAAATCCCCATCTATATCTATCTCCGCCTCAAGATATCGCTCTATGCGGAGAATCGCATAGAAATGCAGGGATTCGCCTACTCCGGCATTTTCGACGGGCAAAGAGGCGGCGGCAAGAATGTAATCGAATTATTCCCCTCCCGCTACCTTAGCCGGGCGGGGCATGATTTTGTGGAAATTGAAACAGGGGTATTTGTCCCGCAAGGCGAAGGGTGGACCGAGGTTCCTCCTACGCGCCGGGACGAGGCACGCGGATCCAAGATCTATGAATTCGACCATGTCATAAGCCCGCTGCGCATTAGGGCCATTGAGCCGGACAATGTCACCTTTATTCGCTACTGGCAGTCGACCCATACCGCGGGGCTTCTCGGACTCGCCGATTCGACATCGTCCGTCAATGAGGTGCCTTTCCGGGATGATAGCCATTTCCACAACGTAACGGCCCCGGATGTCACGGATGGGAGCGATTTGCTCTTGGCAAATGGATACGCAGGCGTTACGGCGTTGTATCGCCCGAAGGAGCTTCAGATCCAACACGCGTATGCGCTTAGATGGGCATATGTCCTAGGGGATGACACCTCCGAGGAAACGTGGCGCCTGACAGATACCGATCCATTCACCCGGTTCGAGGAAATCGGGGCGGACGGCATCTACCCATTCGAGGGGAACTTGGCGGCGCTGAAGGGCGTCCTTTCCGGTATTTCGGACAAGGCGCATAACGGCGCCAGCCTGTCATTCGAATGGGACGGGGATACGCTTGTCATGCACGACTGCATGCCCCCCGCAATTTACCTGAAAAACGCGACAGGGACGGTCATTGGCGCGTATGCGCTCACTGCGAATAGGTATACGCTTACCCCGCAGGATTGGGAGCGCTATCGGACGGAGACGCCTATGGCATCCGTCCGCATGGCCTTCACATACGCCTAGCCCGTTGCCTTTACGAAATATGTATATTTGAAGTTACGAGGCACCATATGGGCATTAGACTTGTAAAGAAAAAGGTGGAGGCAAGCGCCTCCGGGGCGGAGTTCCAGGCGATTCTCGATTCACTGGCCGGATTGTATGCGAATGGCGTGCAATTCACATATGACGGCGACCAAAATGGGGTTACCGTTACAAAGGGCGATAAGCTGATCGGCACCGCCCGCGCCGAAGGTCCCCTCCATACCATCATTTGGGCGGCGATGAGCCTTGCGGAGAAGGAAGCGTGATTGCAATTGTAACAAATCAAGGCGCCCTTGAAATAGGGCGATCCCTTTCGGGGGGCAGCCGCTTCCTTGCATGGGAGGCGGCACTCCTCCGTGAAAACTTCGCGAATGAGACGGTCTCGCAGGTCGCCGGGCTCTCCCCGGACGACATTGACCTGGATTCCGGGACTATCGGCGGAAGGCAAATAGTCGGCCGATTCGATTGCACCGGATCCCTCCCCGTGCAGGTTTCGTCCGAGGAAGGCGGAACCACGGTCTCGGCAATGGCCGTTGACTTCGACTTCAACGGGCAGGCGCCCATTTCGGATGGCACAAGTTCCGGGAATGTTTCCCTTGAATATTCCGCCGTGGTTGCCCTCGCGCGCCGATACATGAAATACTCGCCGGTCATGATGGGGACTACCTATCATGCAGGCGACCGCGTTTGGCTGCCCTATGATGCTGACCCGGCACGCTCGCATGCGTATATGTGCATTGCGGACACCCTCGAATATGCGGGGGTCCTGCCTAGCGAGGATACGGCAAACTGGTCGCCAATGGATACCGGATCCTTGGTCCACTACCCCGGCGATGCCGACTTTTATTGCGATCCCGGAAGCGACATAATCCCATTCTTCGTCACATCGTATGATGATACCGTTACGATGGCAAATGGAATGGAATGGGAGTATAAGGTCCGCGTTTTCCTGGACAATGTGGTTACGTCCAATCTGTCCGAACTCCAATACTTTTCAAAGGGCGGGCTGGAAGCGAATGGCAGCCTCATGCTCTCGTTCCTCGCGAATACCGCAGAAATGTTCCGTGCCATCCGCGATCAAATTACAACCTCAACCTAAGGATATATTATGTCTGTACGTTCTATCAAAACAGGGCTGGGCAAAAAGTACAAGGATATGCTTGATTCCGTAATCGGGCAAATGTCCGACGGCTATTGGGAAAACACCCCGATGATGCGTGGCTATTGGAAGTTTGTAAAGACCGGAACCTCCGGGAACGAAGTGACGCTTAACGTTGATGAGACGAGTGGCGCCCGCGACGGCGATCGCCGCATTGACAACCGCTTCTATGGAATGTCCGACGATGCCGTCAAAAAGTTCTTTGCCGACAAAATCAAATTCCTTATCAAGGAGGAAGGCCTCGGCAAATGGGACAGAGGCAACGAAAACGAAACGGACTTCCTGTCATATGGCGAGCCGCGTTACCGCGTCAAGGACTGTTACTACGCCTATGAGATCCTGAAGGGCCGCGATGCGCGTAAGCATCCGGAATATGGCGATGTGGCTGAATCGAAAACGAAAGCCAACGAGGCATTTGACGGCTGGGACGGCTGGGAAGAAATTGAAGGCCTTGAAGATGCGCTTTATGGCATTGAGGACCTCGCCTATGAATTGCGCAGCTGCGTTCGCGGCGCCAAGACCCGTTGCAAGGACTGGAAGTCCCTTGCCCTTTATATCAAGGGGCTTGCTTCCAACCTTGAAGATGCCGCCGGGGAGATGAAATACCGGCAGGACGAATCCAAAAAAGAAAAAGGAGAACCATAAAATGGGAATCAAGCCTTACAAGAAGGAAAGCATGGAGCGCTGCGATTCGTGCGGCGCCCCCATGTCCGAATACGAATATGACCGTTACGGCGGGCTTTGTAAGCTCTGCCGTGGCGAAGAATCGAAGGCGCACAGCCCCGACGGCAAGCCTTCGGGAATCCAAGGCAACGAGGCCCTGACCTTCACGGCGGCCAAGAATCCGGAGCAAGAAGTATTCATCATCGACTGCGGCTCTGCTGAAAAGGCAAAGGCGCTGAATGATGCCTTTGATGACGCCGCCCATAATGAAAACGGCAGCCTGACTTCCAAGAATCTTGGCGGCGACCCGGTTAATTGGTGGAATGCGGGACAGTTCTTCGCCGCCTGTGTTGACCCCTGCGGCAAGGCTGCCTCCTGGTGCGAGGACTGGCTGCGCAACTCCGTCGGACGCGAAAACAAGGCGAACGAGGAGCTGTCCCCGAAAATGCAGAAGCGTCTTAAATTGAAGGCGTGGCAGGTCAGCTCCAATAAAATGAAAGGCTTCGATGAAGCCGGCTACTCGTTCCTCGACCTGTATGAGGATGGCAGGTGTGACCCCATCGCCGTCCCTACCAAGGGCTATGAAACCGAAAAGGAGGCGCTCGCCGCCGCAAAGGAAATCTTTGATGATTTCGATGAATATCTCGAAGTAACCGCCCTCTTCGATGAAGAAGGCGGGCCGGATGGCGAAGCCGTGTGGTTCCCCGCCTACGGATTGAAGAAGACCTTTGTGGACCTCCCCGAAGGCGAAGGGCTGGAAGTTCTCTCGGAACTTTCCGATGTCCTCTATCGCCTGTATACAAAGGGCGCCTAATCGGAAAAAGGTTTCCTATTACTCAAATGGGGTAGGGGATCCGTCATTATCGGTGGATCCCTTTTATTGTAGATTGCGCATAACGGCGCCTTTAAGGCGATTATTTCAAAAAGGCGGGTAAATACCCGCCTTCGATATTTTATGCGCCTATATGTATATTTAACGCCGATTAGACCATAAGCGCCAGGTATTGACGAACCTCATCCGCCACATTAAAGCGGGTGCGGACAAGATCGCGCAGCCTCCCGCCGTCCGCCGGGTCGTACCTGCGCAGCTGCGCCACCATCCAATCCACATTACGGGAAGGCCCTTCCCTGTCCACAAAATTCAGTGTTGCCAATTCGGCGGCATCTTCCGCAGAAACATACCCGAACCCGATCGATGGGCGGGGGAAATAATCACGGTTGTCCCACGAAATCACGCATCTCCCGCATGCCATTGCATCCAGCAGCGTGCGCCCGACGCCGACAACCAAATCCGCCTCCTGCATAAGATTCCCTATTTCCCACACGCGTGCCTCCGGGCGAATATAGCGCACCCCCAGCCCCATACATGCCTTCCGTAAAATGGAATCGTCCCCCTGGCATAACGACAGCACCGTCCCCAATTCGGAATTCAACGGCCTTTTCGGGCAAAACCGGGCAACATCTATTCCATTCGGCACGATTCCTGCGTACCCGTCCATAGTCCGCGCGGCATTCGCCGTGATATTGCTTATCGCGACATATCCGTCCATCCCCGGAATAGGCCGCTCCGCCGGGACAACACCCTGGACGATTTGTATGATGGGGCATATTCCTTGGAAATGTTTTCCCGTGGATTGCCCCGAAATCGCATAGAACGGCCTGCGCCCGTCCCACGGCAAAATGCCGTTTTCCTGAAATCTCCTTCCGGTCCCGCCGTCCTTGGGCGTCCAGTACATTACCGGATAGCCCCGCCTCCGCAGCCCGCACGCCAAGGCGAATGCGTGCGTCTCGCTCCCCCCGATCCCTTCCAGCGACCAATTCGATATGACAATCGGATGCCTTTCGTCCGGGACAAATGCCTCCCGGACAAATTGGCGGAATGACATCGGAAACTCCCCATTCGTGTAAAGGGAATACATGTCCGCCGTGTCGCTTCGTTCGAGCCAATGGATGCCCGCGTCCGGGAATGCCCCCGTGAGGAACTTCTCCACATCATAAGGATTCATGAAATGATCCGGGGAAGGCTTATAGCGGCGTATCGCGCCATCATGCGTCCACGCCGCAAATGACCCCGAATTATGATATCCCGGCGACCGGATCGCCGTCGTCGCCCACCCCGGGATGGGCCTGTCCGGATCCTTCCGGCGAATTCCCCCGAGCGCCTCATATCCATTCCCCAGCAACGCGACATATTGCGGGGACAGAATTGCCCGGTACATGATGTCGCACGCATACATGATATTCGCGAATACGTTGCGCCCGCCCCATCTCCTTGGATTGCGCATCGGACGCGCTATATGCGGATCGGCGCAATGGGTCACCCCCTTGAAATGCAGGTAGAAGTAGTTTCCCGGCGCCGCAAGGGACGCCTCTGCCAATTTGCGGAACGTCCCGCCCTCCCAACGGACAGGGTCGTTCCTGACAAATAGGACCTTCCCGAATCTCCCCGCCGCATCCAGCGCCGCCTTCCGGGGAAGGCCGTCCGGCGTCGCCACATATATGCGTACCTCGTCAAACCGATAGTCCACCCCGAAACGGTAAAGCTCATTCAGATGGAATTGCTCTATGCGGGACAATCTGTCCTCGGTGCGGTCCACATATGCCCAATGGATATAGACCGTCCCGCCGCACCGGGGAAGATCCAGGCGCCTTCCCCAAGGGGATGTCCACCCGGCGATAAGCCTATCCGTGTCCCGGGACGGCATGGCCGGCGTGTTTTTTATCCCGGACAATGCGCGATATTCCACCCCCGGCAAATTGGAAAGCCTGCCATGTATCCGCCCCATATGATAGATGCAAACCTTCTCGCCTTTCCGCAACGCCGCACGCACCTTCGCCACATTACTGACAATGGTTTCCTCCGGCTCCTTCAAATGATCCACTATCTTCAGCACGTTCCCTCCACAAAATCCGGTGTAAACCTTTTCATATATCCGCCTTTCGCATTTTCGCGCCTCCATCGCCGTTTTCGTGTACCGGCGCGTATTTATTTGGTTGAATGAAAAAAGCGCCTTAAACAGGCGCTTCCGTTGAAACGACAGGCGCTTCCGCCTTCTTCTTTTCCTCAAATGCCAAAATCGCCTTGGCGATCATCACCGCCGCGTCCCAGTCGGTGTCCGGGATCGCGCCCGGGCCGTATCTCCCGATCGCATCCACAAAGGCACGATATTCAAACTTCGTGTCGCATGGGTCGGGGCAGTGCACGCTCCGCAGCAGAAGCCGCCCGAAGTCCAAAACGTCCTCGGTCCTCTCATACTCGACCTTCGCGGCCTTGATCTCCCCCAGCAGCCGCATCTGTCCTTCCACGGCCTTCCGGAGATCGCGTACCATTGCCATATATATTGCAAAGCGCTGGTTCTTCGGGGCGTTTTCCAGCAACACCGGGTTCGAGCTTATTTTCTCGATGCCGTCTATGAGGGCGGCCGTGTACGCCCATATGGCGTTCCGTATCTCCTCATATCCCCCCTTCCTCCTGAGCGCGACGCAGCGCAGAAACAGGGCCGACCGCATCCAGTCCTGCGAGAACGGCGCCCTTCCCCGGTTCAGTCCGTGCAGCGCGATCCTTACCTCGTCGACCGCCTCGGTCAGATTGTCCCCGTCCTTGTGGACGGGGGTACGCCCTATCCCGCGGGGATGCTCGATGCCCCACACCTTCAAAAACGCCCGCTGCAGGATGAAGTCCAGATGCGCCCGCTCCTTCTGCGAAGGCGCCTTGACATAAAAGGGATCAGTCTTCCTTGCCTTTTTCACGGCGCAATACCTCGTTCCTTAATGCTTCCGCCTGCACCTCGTCGTAAATAGGCGCCGAGTCCGCCTGGACAGGCACCTTGGATGTGTTCACGTCAAAGCCGCTTAGGGTCCTCAGAAAATCCTGGCGCATCCGGAAGCTGTCCCGGAGGAATGCCGTATATGCCATCAATTCGTTGCGCGTCATCGTCGACGGGTCGATCAGCTTGTCCATCGCCTGCTCCACCTCGTCCAATTTCCGGGACATCCGATCCATGGCGCTGACCGTGCGGTCGACCATGTCGACCATCGTCGTATTGACCCTCTGGCGAATAGTGTCCAGTTCGTCCTGCGTATGCAACGTTACACTCTTGCAATCACTCATATCTCCCTAATATACGTTCTTCCGCCTTTTGGACAACCGGGGAACCTGTCCGGGGACATAAAACCGTCCCCGGACGATCTCATGGGGACATAAAACCGTCCCCGGACGATCTCATGGGGACTGAATTTGGTCCCCCGGTATATTGGCATTGGCGGATACGGGGGAGGCAAAACGGCCAGGATGGGGCACAAGAAAGGGCGATTCCGGTTAAATTTCAAGGTTGGGCGCAACCGACAATTCGGGATCGCGGGACGGCTTCCCGATTAATTAATCGCCCCGGCAAAGCCGAGGCGTTTTTTGATAAATTCCCTTTCTAATATCCTTTCCCGACAAGGTGGATTATACGGTTGCCGAGGACGGTATAGTATCTTTTCATCGGTGCGAGCTGTTCTTTACGCATCCCCTTGACTTCCGGCTGAAGGCCCTCTGCCTCAATGCTGTTTTCAAGGCGTGCAAAAAGAAGATTTCTTTGAGTGGAACCTCCATATTTTCTTCCGTTGTTAATTCCTTGTACTGAAGGATTGGCGAATTCCCCAAGCCAAGCGGCGTGCCGATTGCCGGTTCGTTTTTGTCTGCCTCTTCCATTTCATTCTCCTTTGTTATAGGTTGTCGCCTCTCGTCCGCGTGCGGATTCATACAGAAAAGGGCCGGCCTTATGTCCGAGCCGGCCCCTTTCCCAAAAATTCTTTCCGCCTTAGATAATAGTAGGGCCGCGATATCCCCTTCTCCTTCCACAGCCTTTCCAGATCCTCCAATGTCCGGATGCGGAACTTAGATTTTCGCACCGCCTTCTTCGTCCCGTACAGGCGCCTCTTCATCCGGCGCCTCTCCTTCGCGGCTAAATTTTGTCTCCGGATTATTTCCTTCTTCCGTGCAGGCGGCAGCGAGTCCCAATACGCCGGCCCGGCCTTCCCCGACCGCGGGAAGTAGGGGACGAGCGGAGGCGCATTGAAGCGCTCGTATGCGGTGGACAGGTTTCCCCGTATGACCTCCTCGACCCCCTCCGGCGGGACGCCCAATCTCGATATCTCGCGCCCTATCGCGCGAACACAGTCATTGAATTCAAAATAATTATCGGCCAGCCCCCACCTCTTCTCCGTGGTCGTCTTGAAAAAGTGATACCAGGCAAATGCCGTCGGGATGATTTTCTTCCAGATGATTGTGTGCCTCTCCCACCTTTCGGCCTTTCCCTCGTAGAGGTATTCTACCGACGGGAGCATCGCCTTTTTATCTATCCCGAATAATTCCTTCGCGGCGTATCTGGACAGTGGCATCTGTATGCGCATATTCCCCAATCCGGAAATATCCAATTTCAATGCACGCGTTTCCATGCCCGGATCCGGCCTGCCGAATGTCACCTGCCCCGGCAAGCCCATACAGGCATCGCCCGTTATTGCATATAGCCCCGCCTCCAGGGCGAATTGGGCAAATGCGTCCCCGTATGCCTGCGCGTATTCCGTATACGAATATTCGCGAGGAAGCCCGTAGAACACCTTCCGGCGATTTTCCTTCCCGGGGATCCCCAGCACTGCCGACGGGCTTTTTACGACAAACGCATTGTCCGCCACGTATCCGTCCAATATGTCCGTCTCCTCGGCGGACAATTCGTCCAGGTCAAATACCACGGCGTCCACGGGGGAATCCGGCATCAGGCGGAAGGATGCGCCGGACATATAAAGGTCATACAGGGCCTTGGCGCCTTTCAGCTCGATAACGCCGGATCCGCGACGCCGCAATTCCGCCGCGTTCGCCTTGTCCCTGAATCTATATGGGAAAATCTCAAGTTTCATCCGGGTACAAATATACGGACGGACGGAGGCGGTTGTCCCTGTCCGTATAGGTATTGCATATGAAACTTGAGGATGCATTAAAACAGGATTTTTCGAAAATGTCACCGCAGCAGCGCTCCCATCTTCGAAAGCGGGCGCTGGCGGCCGGGCTTCCCCTTCCCCCGGGGCTTGACCTGAAAAAGGGGCAGCCCCTTCCGGTGGAGGAGGATGACGGGACATGGGAATGCACCGTGGTCGCGGATGGGCGGATGGTGACGTATACCTATGGAAAGGAGGATCAGGATGGGTAGTTCACATCGATCCATTTATGTAGGCGACAGACGGATTATCGCCATGGATAGCATGTGGTGTCCGGAAGGATGCTGGATGATTGTGTGGGATCATAATGAGGCCCCGTTTCTGAGGAAGGTCGTGTGCGTGCTTCCGCCAATGCTGCAGGCGATGTTCCCGGTATATGCGTACGATCCGTCCGGGAACCCGGGGCATGAATGCTGGACATATGCCGCCCCGCTTCCGAAAGGGCTTGACCTGTCCGGCCTTCCGGGATATGATATTATGATGGACGATTTGAAAAAGGGAAATCAGGATGCATAGGATTCTACGTGTGCTCTGCATGATTATTCGGGGAATGGCCTCGGTTGCGGTGATGCCGCTTATAAAGGCATTGGAGGCGCTCGATCGCCTCATTGAGGACGAATACGCCGATGAGGATGAAGACGGATATGATGATGGGGATGATCTATGAAGTTCGAGAGAATTGACGATTTGAAGGGATACCTTGCGGAACAGGGCCTGGATGATACCGTGATTTTGGAAGGCCCGTCCTATATAAGCGCCGTTGTCGGCATAAGCACGGACGGCAGGCTCATTTACAGTCGCCCGCTTATGGTACGATATTTATGCAAGAAGGACGGGATGGCCGAACTGGACGCGGAGGAGTTCATTGATTTCAATACGGTACGCGCGTTGCCTTATATGGGGGATAAGGCGCCGATCATAATGGAGGAGTTATGATGTGCGCATTTTCCGAATTTTGGCCGATCTTTTTAATCATCTGCGTCATATCCGTATTCGTCCTTATCCTGGCGCCTTCGGAGGCAACAAAGGCGGGATTGATTTCGGGCGCAATATGCCTGTTGTGCATTGTGCTGCTGGTTATAGCGGGAGGCGTCAAAAATGATCCCCGGTGCAAGGAATTGAAGTATCAGTCCGTGCTTGATCGGCGCCCGGAACTTGTCCAGGGATGCCCGGACAGGGAGAAACCCGGCTGCCAACTCAAATGGATAAGATACCAGCAGGACTCTCTGTCCTCGTATCTTCATGTGCTGCAATAGCGTACGTATATTTGGACATTATGACAAAACGCAAACACGCGGTAAAATCCGCATATACCCTTGAAACATCGAAGAAGACCCTTATGAAGGCGCTTATGGGCGCGTTGCACAATGGGGGTTTTCTTTTTGGCAATAACGGAAAGGGCGCCATTACGCCCGTGATCGTCAACGCGACGATCCAGCAGCTTGTGGTGGCTGTCCTCGCCTTCGTCTTCTCCCGCCCGTCTACGGCGGAGGATACGATCGGGCTCTACGACTATGTCGTCTCGACGGCCGATCGCCTCAGTGCGATGCGCATGAAGGACATTTCGGCGCCGGAAGGCTCCGAAGGCTCAAAGTAAGGACAACGCGGACCTAGTCCCGCGTATAATTTTTGAAAATGGGCAACATGCCCGGAGGAATTGAATGCTTGAATTGACTACGTATACGGAGCTTGAAATCGCCCACCGTCTTATGACGGCGTATACCCAGAAATGCCGCTCTTTACACGGCCATCGCTATCAAGTGGAGATCACGGTGACGGCCCAGAAACTCAACGATGACGGAATGATCGTCGACTTCAAGAAGCTGAAGGAAGTGGTCAAGACCGTCCTGGACGACAAGTGGGACCACGGCTCCTGCTTCAATATAAAGGATCCACTCGGGAAGGCGACGGCAGCCTCCGGATCCGAACGTGTCCATATCATTGACGGCAACCCGACCCTGGAATGGATGGTCGAACGCTGGGCCTTGGACATCCAGGAAACATTGGACAAGGAATGCCCGGGCGTTGCGGTTTCCATGTTGAAGGCGAGCGAGACGGCGCGTAACACAGTGACCTGGCACGCCTCGGTGCTTCCAGGGGACGAGGTACAGCCGGCCGACAAGGACGCATGCGTGCCTTTGGAGAAGCTTGCGCCGGTGTCTTCGGATGCATTGACCCCGCTTGCGTCGGTGTCTTCGGATGCATTGACCCCGTGCGACGAAGATGAGGCCAATCCGGACGCATCAATTTACCTTGTGGTTTTCCGTGGGGATTATGGCCAATATTCGACAACGATCCGCACGGCATTGCGCGGGAAGGCGCTTTTGCAGGAGGCGCTCGGTGCCGCGAACGCCATGATCGGCAAGAACGCGACGCTTCTCGGCATTACCAAAATCCCGGGGTAATATAGATGCTGCTTGAATCCTTGAAGGCGAACAGTTCTTCCGGATACATCATTGTCCCGCGCATGATTCCGCATAAAGGGTATCTCGCGTATAATTATGCGGGGATGACGCGGGAGGAGATCTCGGCGTGGAAGGAGGTGCTCACCGTCCCGGAAGTGCGCCGGGCCCATCCTACGACGGGTGAAGAATATGTGCGTGTCCTCCAGCGGCTGGGCCTCAGATGCGCCCTTGCCGGGACAGGCGCCGCCCCCGCCCTTCGTGCCGAATACAATTCCACACCATTATTCAGGAGATTAAAATGAGCAAGGACAATAAGCTGGCCGAACTTAAAAAGGCGGCCGAATATATGCGCAAGGCGGCGGATCTTATCGATAAGATTGGCGCCGAGACAAATGAAGGCGAATCCAAGCAAGGCAAGAAAAAGCGCATTTGCGATTAAAAGTCCTCGATAGGACTAGCGGGCACAGCCCGCTTTAATGTGGCATAGGTTAGTTGGCAAACCGCCGGGGTACTACGGAGTCGGGGGATCGAAGCCTCCTGCCACAGCGAGGTCATTCTTGCTTTTCGGCTCACTCAAGACCTATCAAATGCAATCGGGCCGTCCTCATAAGGTCATCCGCTCCAAAACACCCGGGGCGAGCGGTTTGGGACAGTAGCACGCCTATGAAATAGTGCCGACGCGGGGTCCGAAATACCCGACGAGCGCCTGTCATCGCGCCAAGACAGGATAGCTAACGAGAGGTGCGCAATCTCTAGGGCGCTGCGAGGATGGTTGACCGGGAAAGCCGAGGCCATACCTTGCGGCGCCCATACTATTTTACAGAGGGTTTACGAATATGGCAAAAGGAATGCGCCTGAAATTTCTGGGGCACGCCCTTACCCGCGAGGAAATGGGAATGCTGGCATCGTGCCTCGGGCGAAATACCTATCCGCAATTTAATGGATGGGGCCCGGCGAGCGACCGAAACTATTTGGCATTTGAATTCGGCCGCTCCTTTGACATTTGCATCGGGCTGGTGTCCCGCGGCATTATGGCTTACGAATCTCGCAAACCTTATACCTATTTTCACGTTACGGATCTCGGCCGCCGTATCTTTGATTTATTCAGGCGCCATCACAGGCGCCCCCGTTTGAATCTTTGGAAAGATAGTCCGAGGCGCAAGAAATGATTGTAGGCGGTTCTTATGGAATTAAAGCTAACCGAGTTTGAGTACGATGATACCCGCCCTTGCAATGAATGCGGGTGTGCCCACAGTGACGTCATCATGAAATTTGAGAACGTGTCCATTCCGTTCTGCAAGGATTGTTTCAGGAAGCACATCCAGGACTGCCGGGAGTTTTTCAACGGGGAAAAGGATAACTGTTGGTTTTGTGCCAACTATGCGATGGACGAGGCGGCCGGATGCCATGTTTGTACCAAAGGGCATTTGCGTAATATCTGCACCGAGGAATACGGGTCGGACGGCTACTGCAACTGCCCCGACTATACTTACAACAGGAGGTAATGATGATTGTAACAGAAACTGAAGTATGCCCCGAATGCGGCTGCGATGTCGATGTCGAAATTGAGGTGACCATCGATATATCAACAGCGGCGCATGAATTGCTCTCCAAGTATTGCAGTTCCCCCGTTCACGCCGGGGATGCCATAAAGCTGGAAAATGCCATCAGGAAATGCCTGGTGGAAGAGATCGGGGTTTCATCAAGCAAGGCCATATGCGGTTTTTGAGGACCGCAATTCGATAGTTGCGAAGTGGCGCGAACTCGGCTACACATGTTTCCAGCCGGCCGACGGGGACTTTTAGTCTGTATATATATATAAACAATCAGGAGGCACGCGTTGTTCTCGGTGCCTTAAATGATGGAGCAAGAAGGAAAGTCGCTGCCTTGCGGCCCTACGCGAGGGAACTGGCACGATGATTACGAAGGATGTGAGAGAAAAGGCGGGGCAAATATAACCCCAACGCCGGAATCCTGATAAGGGGCGAAAGCCTAGCAGGAAGCCTGCCTGAAAGTCGACGGACAGTCAGGTAGGCTTTTTGTATATTATAGATGTCCTTGGGGATGCTTGGTATCGACAGGGACGCTGATACACAAGTTGCACGCCGAGGTCTCAGCCGCGGGCACTCGTTAAAAAGGCTGAAAAAGAATAAATGCTGCACCTGTAGCAATGGCTGCCTAATTTTAGGGCAACCCTTGGATCCGCCTCCACTCCCGGAGGGGTGGCATCCGAGTCGCAAACCGGGATAGGGTTGAATCTTGGCAAC
>Ga0326514_10000479_pt1 | contig 27170 bp, 36 predicted proteins | sample 3_2548_0518_D_FD_203653 | JGI IMG/M metagenome (GOLD analysis project Ga0326514, IMG submission 203653) | Bovine rumen microbial communities from UC Davis, California, United States - 3_2548_0518 | ecosystem: Host-associated > Mammals > Digestive system > Stomach > Rumen | place: USA... | reverse complement strand
TAGCTTTAGTGTCTATATGGTCTATGTCTAAGACTAGATAGTCAAAGGTCTCAGGGTATAACCCTAAGAGTTCAGATTTGCGTCTTCGAGACCGAGTATTCTGAGTAAGGGGAAGGTTAAGAATAAAATTCTTAGCCATCACAGAGAACATATCGAAGAGAGTCTTGCACTCTACATTAGAGAAGTCAAAACTGTTATCGGAATAAGGACTTACAGGACTTTTACCTAAAGTCTTCTTAGAATTGAATGTTGTTAGAATCATTGGAACCCCTCTTATACTCTAATTATAAAAGAGTCTAGAGGATCTATCAACTTTTGATATTAAATAAAAATCTTTAGCTCGTGAGTATAATCTCCCCAAATTCTGTCCTCGAAACTCTTTACATCTCTTTCTAAGAACTCGAAGATTCTAAACCAGTCTCTTACGTCTTCTTCTACGAAGATCTCGTAGGTAAACTCTGACTCAAAGACAATCTCGTTCTTGTCGTTCTCTTGGAACTGTATCTTGTTTAAAAGTTCGTGTACTTTCAAAATGTCTAAGAGACCTCTTTCGAGGTCTCCTCCTCTCCTCTAGTAAACTCTTGCCTTAACCTTTCTTGAGAACTTCCTACCGAACTCAGCACCTACTCCAAACCCACCAGAAGTCTTGTGGATCTCGTTGTTAGTAATGCTATAGATGATGTTGTCGTTGATTACCAGGTACTGCTCGCCGGTAATGTGGTTGAATCTCAGTTCCTTAGAGTTAACGGTTACATCCATCAGATCCAGGTCACCATTTACCTTCCAGCCGATGAGTCTGATTTCTTCGATTGCCTTGCGGAAGGGAAGTGCCTTCTTGTGGGAAACTGCATTCTGAGCCTTGGTCTCAAGGAGTCTTACCATACAATCTTCGATGAATTCTCTTACTTTCATTTTCGTTTCCTTTTCATTTATGTTCTTTACATCTATATTATATAAAATTTTAGTTTAAGTGTCAACTATTTTTCTAAAAAGTTTGTGATTTTCATCACATTTTCTAGAGTCTTTTAGTTTAACTTCTAACTCTTCTAAGATTTTGATGGACATCACACTTAGATCCTAAAGAAATCTCAAAAAATGAGGCTAATATATGTGACAAGAGAAATTTTTCTCTTAGATTAGACTAGAAGGAACAATACTATGATAAGCTTACTTACTAACAAACAATCTCTTTCTGCTCAGCGGCAGTTCAACATTAACAATCTTGCTCTTCAGCAGTCTCAGCAGAGACTTGCAAGCGGTAAGCGCATTAATAGTAGCAAAGATGATGCCGCAGGTCTGCAAATTTCCGATCGAATGACCTCTCAGATTAACGGACTTAATCAGGGCAACCGTAATGCCAGTGACGCAATCGCTTTCTGTCAGACTACCGAAGGTGCTTTGGACGAAGTAACTGAAATGCTCCAGAAAATGCGTACTTTAGCTTTACAGTCTGCGACTGGAACTAACGGAGATTCTGAGAGAGCAGCTCTTCAGGAGGAGAATTCTGAACTTATCGAAGAGATAACAAGGATTGGTTCAGATACTACTTTTGGTTCTGATTTTGCTATGCTATCTACTGCTAAGAATGGACAGACTGTTAAGTTCCAGGTAGGGTCTAATGCTGGACAGACTATTGACCTTCAGCTTAAATCAGTCTTAGAGATGTGCAAGTCCGGTGAAACTAATCTAGCAGATCTTGACCTTTCAACTGCGACTGGTGCTAACTCTATGGTAACAGCAGTTGATGAAATGATCAAGAATGTAGATTCATATAGAAGTACCTTAGGTGCTAAGCAGAACCGTTTAGAGTCTACGATAAGGAACCAGTCAAATGTGATAGAGAACGTTTCTGATGCTAGGTCAAGAATCAGAGATACAGACTTTGCAACTGAAACAGCTAATCTCACCGCCGCACAGGTTCAGCAACAGGCAGTTACTGCTATGCTTTCCCAGGCAAATCAGAGTTCTTCTATTGTTCTAAGCCTTTTAGGCTAATCTAACGACAAAGGGTACTTCGGTACCCTTTCTTCTCTCTAAGATTTCTTTAAAAACATCTTAGAAGAGCTTTTATCGCCGATAAAGTTTTTCTAAGCATTGTCTATATACAAACATCATAAACGACTTCTAAGACTTTTAGAAAGTTTTAGTCTAAGACTTCTATATCATTAAACGTATTTGAGTAATATTGAAAGATAGAGTAGTTCTAAGGTACATATACCTTAAAAACGTTAAAATGCAATCTAGACCAGTTTCTATGCAATCTAGAGGTATTTTACTAGATAGAACTGGTTTTAAACGTATTTGAACAATATTGAAAGATAGAGAAGTTCTAATACACATATACTCTAAAAAGCATAGAATGCAATCCTATGCGTTTCTATGCAATCTAGAGGTATTCTATGAGATAGAACTAGTTTTGAAAGGGATTAGATATCCAGTTTAAGAGTATTCCAGACAAACGGAATCTTAGAGGAAACTATACAAAGAAGTCTAAATGCTACGTAGCGAATCTCATCCTGAGCGTGCTTAGACAATCTTAACTCAATAAAATGCTTTAGTTCTCTAAAGTTCATAGTTACTTGAATGTCAGTTGTAATAGCATTAGGATAGATACACCTGATGTCTTCATTCTTAACCTTTAATTCCTTTAGCTTCTTGATACACTCTGAAAGTCCATTAAGATACTCATTAACTATCTTAGAAGCTTCTTCATTATCTCTTATTCCCTTAGGGATAACAAAGTCTATCTCCTCAGGATTCTCTGAGATGTATCTCTGAGATGACTGGGAGTAGCTTGCTACTCTATGTCTTACTAACTGGTGTGTTAGAGACCTAGAGCAGTTCCTTACAGTAAAGGTTATAACTCCGTGTTCAAAAGGACTTTCGTGCCCAAGCTTTAGCTTAGGTTCAATCCACTTACAGGCGTTAATGAGTCTAAGAGTCTCGAAGAATTCTCCAAAGGAATAGTTCTTTATATTATTAAACTCTTCTAATGGATTAATTTCCTCGTAGTCATAACTATACTTCTCTGCGATTGTCCTAAGGGTATCATTCATTCTGTTTCCAGAACTAACAAAAGCTTCTTTGAGATTACTAAGGACACGTTCTACCTTAGGGTCATTGTTATGCCAGTCGCTTAGAGAGAATGGATAAGCATCAGCGGGGTCTACGTTGCTTGAATAACAAGTTCTGTATCCTCTCCAAATGTTCTCTATCTCAGTAAAGAGATTTCGTTCCTGGACTTCTATTGATGGATAGTTGTATATCATTCTTGCTCCTAAGAATATAAATAGCATTTTAAGGAGGACAAAGATTAAAATGCTATATCTGCTAATTATGTTTATTGCTGCTTTGTGGTTGTTGACTGATTAGTTGTACTGGGAGCGTTTCCCGATTATACTCTTGTATCTAAGAAGAAGAAACCCACCTTTTTCATCGTTTGGATCTGAGTCCTTGAACTTAACTTCTATTCCATCAGTATCAGGGAAGACTACATAGTCAGTCTTCTCTAAGTCTTTACATTCAGAACCTACAGCAAGGACAACTCCAGAACAAGGTCTGTTAATCACGGAGGGTTTGTGCTGGATGATAATTCCAGCACCGGATACCTCGTCAGTAACCACTTTGTCAGGTTTAACTAACAGGAAGTCTGCGAGAGGTTTAAATTCAAAAGAGTTCATTTCAATCTGTTGTAACATACTATTCTCCTTTAAAAGTATTTAATCATTATAAAGGATATTATGAATGTTTTCAACTTTTTTTCTAAGATTTAGAAACTTTCTAAGAGTTCTAAGACTCTTAGAGTTCAAATTCCTTAAAGACTTTGTAGTACTGACCATTTTGCTCTAAGATAGCACAAATATCAAAAGAGTTAGAAGCTTCTACTGTACAGGAATCACCTTCTTGGTTAAGAATCTTACAAGTCTCTGAGACAAAAGACACCTTAGGTTTACTCTTAGAGTTACTTTTGTACAAAACCGTAATCTTAGAACCATCAAAGTCTAATTTAAGATCTTCTAAGACAAAGTAATCGTCTCTTTCAAACTCGGTTTTAGTGTATCTAAGATCTTGAATGCTATCTTTGACATCAAAGGACATCTTAGTACTATTAAGGTAGGGCGTGTTTAAGTTAATGTTAAACTTTTTTATGATAGAGTACTGCTTTATCGGTTGGAAGAGATATCCATAAAGTTTTAAGTTAAACTTAACAGTACAGATGTAGTTAGAGGTAGCTTCGTAGTCAGGAACATCAAAGTCTATTCCATCTAATTGAACAGGGATTCTAGTAGGTTCCTGTTCATTCTCAGCATCTCTTATATCAATAGCTACGTTAGGATTAAACTTAGGAGCTACCTGTTCTATCAGTTGGGAGACTTCGTTAAAACCTCTACAAAGAATAGCTACTGTGTAGTCAAAGGTATAACTAAGGCAGTTCCACTGATAGTCAGCTTCGTTCCCATTTCTAAGTCTGTTTATCTTAAGATACTTAGATGACTGTCTCTCCGTATCAACACTAAGACTCGTAAGCTCTAACTCAGCTCTGGGAAGAACATTAGTATTGCCCGTAAGAATCTGTTCTGTACTCTTGTCTATTGACAAAAGTTTTTCTCTTGACTTATATCTTATAGGAATGGATTTAGAGATAACTTCATCGTTATCGCCGAGGTACTGGATTTCCATATTGTTAAAGAAATCCAGCAACGCTAACGTGTATCTTCTAATGGTGTTATGATAAAACACTCTTAGACTCCATAAGTTCTAACATCGTGAACTAAAAGTTCACTAAACCTCTTAAAGGAACGCTTTTCACTTATTCTCTTTCGAGCCTTAGAAACTTCGTTTAAACGACTAAAAGCTGTTTTACGATGTTTAGATTCTCTTGACTCGTTTAGACCAAAGTCGTTAATATGCTCTTTGATATATTTAGAAACAAGCTCTTTCTTCTTATCGTCAGATAGATTACGGTCATATCCAGGTAATGCTTTTATTGAAATCCCTTTATCGTTAAGTTTCTTCCAAAGTGCTTTAAAACTAAGATCGCCTAGTTTAGTTGAACCGTCCTTATCTCCATCTTTAAGATTATCAACCTCGCTCTTTTCATCGTCACTTATAGTTCCTGAGATTTTTGCAAGAGTACTAGGTTCTTGGAGTTTCTTCGTAAACTCCTCAGAATCTCTAATAGCGTTATACTCTTCGTCAGTGAGATTATCTAAGTTATACTCTATATCACCTATCTTTAGGGTTCCTAGTTTTAACTTTTTAACTCCTTCGGCATTTTCAACTTTTAGAGGTTCAGTATTAGCGGGTTTCTTTGTATCTTCGAAACCATAGTCTTCTTTGAGTTTCTTTAACGCTTCGGGATTCGATTTTAATGAGTTAACTTCGTCATCTGTATAATCAGCACCATCGTCTTTCTTAATACCTAGTTCTTTCAGTTTAGCGGAGGTTAACTCGTCACCTTCAGGAAACTTCTGTTCATTAAACCTTTTTAAAGCGTCTTTAAGCTTATCGTCATCTAGTCCTTCATCTTCTAAGTTAATTCCTTCAGATTTCAAGAACTCTTCTAAACGTTTCTGTGCGTTTGGTTTATCGCTAAACTTAGTCTTAAGAGCTTCATAAGACTTTTTACCCTCTGTCTTAGTCTCTTTCTTAGGTTCAGGTTCACCAGTCCCTGTACCAGTCCCTGTACCAGTCCCTGTAGTCCCGTCAGGGACAGCAGGAGGTGTCCTTCCAGGAAGTCTGTTTCCTAAGCCTTCGGGATCTCTAGAAGGTCTCTTAGGCTTCTCAGAATCAGGTTCAGAAGGTCCCTTCTTAGCTTCTTCCATCTTCTTTTGAATGAACTTCTTCATAGTATCAACATCAGTAGGATAATCTTCATCATTAGTCTGCTCACCTATAGAGTTATATAACTCTCTACGGTGTTTAAGCATAGAAATCATTTCAGAAGCTAAGACTTCCTGAGGATTCGAAGACCAAGCCATTAAGGTAGAGATGTTCTTAGCAAATCTCTTGTTCTCTTCGACTGCTTGCTTTCTTACTCTAACCTTATCTGCGTATCTCTTATCTTCTTTGTCTCTAAGACTCTGAAACTCCGCCTTGATAGCTTTCTTTTTAAACTCATAGTCAGCTTCAGAATTCTTTATCTCATTCTTAACATCAGGATCTTCTTTAAGTGCGATAAGCTGATTGTTATAGTCTTCGTCTATTCTCTTAGAATCTTCGTTAAACTGGTTTATCTCATCCTGATTCCGTTCTTGAATGGATTCTATCTCTTCTTTAAACTTATCAGGATCTGACTTTAGCCGTTCTATTCTATCGTTGTAATCTACATCAGATTCGCCTTCATTCTTAGGAATAAGTTTATCTATGTTATCTAAGTCTTGTATGCTCTTAGAACCATTTTCAAGAGCAAAAAGAGTCTTAGCGATTTCAGCATTTTGATCCTGCTTAGATTGGAGCGCTTGGCCTTGCTTTTTATGTTCTTCTTTCTTAGCATTGTACTGCTTAAGAATCTCCATAGACTTACGCTTGTAAGCAACAGTAGCTGTAGGGTTAGCACGGTCTTTTTCTAACTGTTCTAGCTTTGAACGTTCGTGAGTGTCTATGCTATCAAGTTCTTTAGCGTGGTCTTGTTCAGCTCTCTTGATGTCTTCTTCTACTTCCTTAGTGAAAACCTCTAAACCCTGTTCCATTGCCTTAGCCTGTCCTCTCTTTTCAGCCAGTGTAGAGAACACATCAGTAGATTTTCTTGTAAGAGCTGAACAAATAATGTCTAAGGCTAACGCAAAGTTGCAAAGTCTCTTCTGAGACTCTATTTCGTGTTCTCTCCGTGCTTGTCTGTTCTCTAAGTCTTGTTTGATAAGTGCGTTTTCCTGTTCAGTTCTAGCTTTGATTTGTTTTGCTATTTCTGACTGCTCAATTCCCTTAGACTTAATGTACTCATTGTAGAGTTCATCATCTCCGTTAATCATTAAGTCGTTTATCTTCTTAAACGTATCTGGGTTATCAAAATCAGGAGACCCATCTTCCTTAGTTGGAATATCGTTATCCCTTAGCTTCTTAGCTAACTTTTCTGCTTTTTGGAGTTCCTGGACTCTCTTCAAAGTTTCTTGGTTTTGAGTGCTTGGAGGAGTCTCACCAGTCTGCTGAGGTTCAGCAGGAGTCTGCTGAGGTTCAGCAGGAGTCTGCTGAGGTTCAGCAGGAGTCTGCTGAGGTTCAGGTTCTAAGAGTTTATCAAGTTCAGCTTTTTTAGTATCATCTAAGTTATCTATCTTTTCTTTTAGATTGTCTAAAGTAACATTAGGATCTTCCTTTTTGAGTTCATCGAGAATCTTATTCTTTTCTTCCTCTGTGAGTTCATCGAGTTCTTCTACGGTCTTGTCTTTCCATTCTTTAGCTTCTAATCCTTCTTCAGTTTCTAACTCTTTCATAGCCGTAAATAACGTTTCTTTCTCGTCGTCATTGAGGTCATCTAACTTATTGCCTTCTCCTCTAAGATCAAAGACAGTAAGACCGTTAAGTTTTGCTTTTAAATTATCGTCTAGCTTGTTTAAAAGATCAGGAATATCTTCTTTAGACCAATCCTTAGCGTGTTTAAAGATCTTGTCACTAGTTGATTTACCATAGTTTTCTGTTTCTTCGTCTTTAAGTTCAGTGTTAATGTTTCTTTGCTTAGCTTGATTAACAGCACCCTTTGCGGCAGCTACGGCAAGTCTAGTTGTCTTATTAGAACCTTTAGTGAGTTTATAACTTGCCTTATTAAGAACAGCGTTCCACGCCTTTTCAGGGTCATTAGCAATATCAGGGTTTAATTTATCGCCTTTAAAGACTCTTCTATATGCTTGCTTCTTAAAGTTATCTTCTTCCGGAGACTCATTTAAAATCTCTTCTAAGAGATATGCACATCTTGATTTTAAAAATCCTTTGAAATTCATCTTTTAAACCTCTAATCTTAGTTTACACTCGTATTTATAACATCAACTAATCTGTCTAACTGTTCAAAGAACTTGTTAGTTCCATCATTCCTAATAGTATAGTGTTCAGGAAGTTCTATCCCTAAGGACTTAGAGAAGTACATTATGTACCAGTAGGATTTCTTCTTAAAATACGGGTCTAGCTCGTCGAACTTATCTTTCTTAGATCTTTTATTAAGAAACTTAGTTCTATCGAACTCTTCGGTTGGTGTTATGTAGACTAGTGTATAGGGATCTGAGGAGTCTAAGACTTTCTTTAAGAGATTAGGATCGTAGGAGGGGCGTGCTTGACGGATTTTTTCCCATCTAAGCACTTGGTAGACTAGAGTACTTAAGTCGTATCTATCGTAGAGGATTATAGAGTTCTTAGACTCTTCTAGGATTGGTTTAGTCTTGTTTCGTGCTTCTAAGACTATCTTAACCTGTTCCTCAGGGTCATCTAAGGTAAGAAGTTTGTACTTTAGCTCAGGGTCTGCCGCCCAGTCATCTAAGACTACTACATTCTTACCCTTGTTTACTAACTGCTCCTTTACGTAGTTAATAGCAGTTGTTTTCCCTGAGCAATCAATTCCTTCAAATACGAACATCAAAGTCTCCTTTTTGTCCGTATTTATCTTTGGTTAGAACTTCAGGTACTTCTTGATGTAGGTATTGATTCTCTTTTTGAACTTCTCTACGGTACTTTCTACAAGTTCACGAGCTTTCTCTACTTCTTCGTCGGTGAGTTCGAAGAGAACATTTTCTTCGACATCTTCTATGACTTCTGGTTTACCCATTCTAATCCAGAACTCCTTAAGACTTTCGATGAAGGTAATAGGAGAAATTACGATTACGTCAGTTCTACCTGCGTACTTCTCAGCAATGAACTTAGTGTCGTTGTACTTGTTTTTGTAGAAGTTAGTCCAGTTAAAGTAGTTAAGAGAATCAAAATTCTTCTTGATGAAAGTGTCGTAGTAACTCTTAGTTTCCTTTGAGTTGTCAATCTGAGGAACTTCTACTACGAAGAGGTATGTCTTTCCTTCGTGGGTAATTTCAACTGCGTTAGACTTCTTAGGGTTAACTGCGAGGATAGGACCGTACTTGTTGATGAGTTCAATGGTTTCTTTTCTGTTCATATCTTTTCTCCCTTTGTATGCTTATATTATACAAAATTTAAGTTTAAGTGTCAACTTTTTTCTAAGAATCTTTTAGAAAATTTGATGAAGTTCACACTAATTGTAGGGATTAACATCGAACTCTTCGAAGAGTTTAGCTAAGGGTTTAGTAAGCTTTCCTGACTTAGGATACTCTAAAGGTTTCTTCTGAGGATATTTGGATTTGTAGAGTTTACTTAGTTTGTTAAAGTTACGTTTTGAAACGTGAGGCTCTTTAACTTCTTCTGTAGGATGAATGAGAGGATACTTAGGCCTTTTATAGTACTCGATTAGATTCTGTAACCACTCGATACGTTCTTCGTCAGTTTTAATCTGTTTATAGCGAAACATATTATTGAACAAGCGGCCCTCGAGCGGATTGCAAAAGTTACATAGAACGCCTCTAACTAACCCGTTGTTATTCTCTCCGTTAGGGTCTGACTTTCTAATCTTATGTTGGTGGTCTAAGACTGCTTTGTCTAATGTTAGAGGCGCTCCACATATTGCACACTTAAACTCTTGCTTTTCTAAGATTTCCTCCTTTACTGTCTTTATATCTTTTGACTTCAGTTGTTTAAGTGTGTCCATATATTACTCTTTAGAATACATAATTAAAAAAGTACTTCTTAGTAACAGGTTTGTATAACATTTTAGTACTAGAAGACTTGTCAAAAAATCTCTTCATTGGTTTTCTCCTTTAACAAAAGTTCTAGGTTTGTCTAATGACAAACTGATTATATAAAAAAGTTTGAACTACATCAACCTTTTTATAATTATTTATATTTAAGGAAGAAAAACTTGAAGTTCATCACACTACCAGGATTGGAAGCTTTGTGCCTTAAGGTCATTTTCTATAAGTTGCTTAAAGTAAAAATCCTGGGAGATGGCGTCTCCAACCATCTCAATCTCAAGATTCTTCTTAAAGCAATATGACGTAATAAGGTCAACTATAGGCAACGAGCTATCCTTAGTTTTCTCTCTTAGAACAAATTTTAGAACTTCATTAGTTATCTTAGCATAGGTAGTATCTGAAATTTCCATTAGTCTTTCCTTACTGGATTAAATTTTAAGTTTTTGTACGTTCTCTTTATACTCTCTATTGATGATAACTCATCTATGTCTATGTTGTCTGAGTCTTCACATCTAATAATGAGTACGTTATTTATATCCTTAAGGAATTCTTTCTCTTGTTCTACTAAGTCATAGATTCTCTTGATGATGTTCTTAGACTTAACTTGGAACTCCTTTTCCTGAATCTTAGGCTTCTTAACTTCCCAGGACTCTAAGAGATTATCATTGTTAAGCTGAATAGAAATCTGCTGACTAATGAACTCTTGTTCTTTCTTATTCTTAGAGATAATGTAGATTATAGAGTTCTGAATTATTTGAGAAATGTAAGCGAATGCCTTTACGGGTTCACCACTTCTCTTAGAGATAATAGTATGGTCAAAATTATCAAGGTACTTTAAAATCTTGAAAACAGAATCTGACATAAAGTCATCGTAGTAGGTATATCCCCGGAACTGTGGTTTAGTCAAAATATGTCTTACCATTTCCATTATAATAACTCCAAAGCGTTCGTAGTTTCTACGGTCAATAGGAGTTTGCTCAGATTTCTTTATAACAAGTTCCTTTATATGGTTTTGGACTTTCTTAACCTTCTGAGAGTCATAGTTCTTCTTCTGGATAGTACTAGCCCAAAGAATGTACTTGTTTATCTTTCGATTCTCTGAGATGTTCTTCTTAGAATCAACTGTTATAGTCTTGTTAGAACCTTGAGTCTTGTTTAGTTTTCGTGCAGTTTGAATTCTTATTATAATAGATTTTAACTCTAGCTCGTTTGTGTAATTATGTTTCATAAAGCCTCCGTTTAAAATACATTATAAAATAATTAAAACGTTAGTACAAGACTTTATGTTACAATATAAATAACTTTATGGATATACAAACTTCACTAAACTACGCACAGAAAACTAACTTCATAGCTGGGTGTCCTCAGATACCTGGGATGGAGTTTTATCTCCACGATGTTTCTTTGCCAGGAATCACATTAGATTTACAAGAAGCTAAGACCTTTGCTCTAACTAAGTATGTAGCGGCAACTTCTCATAGTTACGGTAGTTTAAGTTTTTCAGTTCTTATAGACGAAGACTTCGTTATCTACGATGAATTCTTTAATCAAATAGTTAATGCCAAGGCTCTTATTAACGGAACCTATGCTCAGATTGAATTTGACTTCTTTGTCCAGGTATATAACAACAAAGGGAAACTTCTATTTACTGAGTTCTTTAAAGACTGTATGTTAGAAAGTATAGGTGATGTTTCTTTAACAAGTACAGACAATACAGTTACTAACACCTTTGATGTTAATTTTAAGTTTGACTGGTTAGAGATACAGCGAGATGGACTACCCGAAGAAAAGAGAAAGGAATGGAATGTGTATCCTAAACTAAAGCCAAAGTGTTGTGAGTGTTGTGACTGTAAAGATAAACCTAAAGAGAATAACCCTTAGAGAGATTTAAAATGGCAAGAGTACCTGATGTAGAGAGAACACTAGACCAAGGAGTTCAGATTCCAAGAACTAACTCAACTAACTGGGATATACCTGTTAATGAGAACTGGAAGCTTCTTAACGAGGTTCTTAAAAAGAAGTATACTAAAGATAGCTCAGACGAACAGATTATCTCAGGAGCAAGAACAGTAGTTCAGAGCTCGTTTAAGTTTAACAACCTAGTAGAAGGGACTATAACAAATGCTCAAGTTTCAGGGAAAGTTTCTAAGAATCTTGTAATAAATGAGACTCCTTACAACGGTTCTGAGGAGCGAACCTTTGAACTAGTTGAGAAGTCAGATGTACAGAATGCCGCTGGTCATATCCCAAGATACACTAACGAAGGGCACTTGTTGTTGCCATCAGGAATTGAAATTTGGTAAAAAGGAAATTAAAAATGAAATTTAAGAGACTTAATGAATCTTCTTTTGGTGATATTCTTGAAAAGGAATTCGGGAAAAACTGCATTGTTTATGACAGTGACGGCGGAAGGTGGTGGCACATAGAACCTAGAAAGCCCGAACTGTATCCATTTGAGAAAATGACTATCGGGCCGTTAGATGAAGATCCGTCAAGTTACAGTGATTTTAGAAATCTGATTTCGATTAGGCAATCGGTTGTTTACAGCCTGAAATATGAAAAATCGGTTATTAACGAACTCCGAGACATTATTGATTACCAAGCCGAGAGAATTAAAAGACTCGTGAGGTTGTCATAAAATTCAATTTTTTACTCGAAAGTAGCAAAGAAATATGTCTAAGAAACGACACTTGTTGTTGTCATCAGGAATTGAATTTTGGTGATAAATAGTCTAAAAGGAATTTTAAATGTACGCAATAGGTTCATTATACAAAGCTAACAAAGAGACGATAGACGGCGTTCAGAAAACCGTTGACGCTCACAAACAGTTGCTCAGAGTTCTAAAGGATCTTGCCGAGCAAGCAGGGTGGACTGTTATTGACTACAAGGAGGACTTTGAGTCAGGAATGAGTCCTATTGAGGCTAACCTTACCTCCTCTAATGTAGACGACATCGAACAGAGACAGCTAATCATAGAAAATCCTACTCAGGATCTCTATATCAACTTTATAACAGGATCATCACACGCTGATGACGCCTTTAACATCGGAGTGTGGATCTCTCCGTCGTACGATCCTAACAAGGCTACAACCTCTCAGGATTATCAGATATGTCGGACGTGGTTGGCTGCTAATGACTCTCTAGAGTACTTTCTGACTATAGACGGTGACACCTTAGTGGGCTTCCTGTTTGCCAACAATCAGTACAGTTCCCACATCTATGCAGGGAGGTTCGAACAGTTCGAGGATAGAGCGAAGTATCCTTTTGCCTGTATCTTAGGAACTAATGATACCGTTGGTGCTTTTGAAAGGGCAAAACCCATAGCTTCTGGAGACAGTTATCCGTACTATATGAATGATGTGGAAACAGAGTGCTTAACGTACAATCGGGACAACAAAACAAACGCTCTTAATTACTCTCAGGGAATCCCTGAAAGAAATGGTCTTTACAAACCTAATATGAGCACAGGGAAGTGGGGCTGCGTAACTCCCGGATACGACAACTACCCTGTTGACGGTGATTACTTCATCGGGGAACTGTATATCAAGTCCGGATACACCAACGAGATAATGTCAGACAACAACTATGGAATCCCAGTGTACTGTTTCTTCGGGAAAATAAAGAACGTCTATAAAATATCAGGATACAACATCTACACTAAATACGTCGTTCAAGTAGGCGGGACACCGATAACGAATGCTAACTCAGACGCCCAGTCTGTTAAGGACTACGTTGACGCTGTTATTCAGTCAGGAGGCCGAGCATTCATAGTTGCGAACGACCTTTCACGGATAACCAATCAGAGTTATGTGTGCATTGAGATGAGATAGGAATATAAAATGTATAAAAAGATTACAGTTCTAAAGAACAAAACAGACGACGTAACAGATCTCAATGACAGAGTACGTTCTGAGATTTCAGATTTCTTACAGGCAAATGGGTGGACACTAACTGACAAGGGCAATTCGTACAATATAGTTCTAAAAAAGGACTACAGTCCTCAGGACGCTACTCGTGTTCTGAACACTAAAGTTGGAAATCACGGAAGTGCTGTTAGTGTTAACTACGAAAACACCCTCTTGAGTATTTCACGGCATTCCACTAACGGTCGAGTAATAAGCATTCTCTGTGGGGAAAATCCTAAGACAAGAACAGTTTATACCTCGTTAGCAACTAACAAGGCGTGGGGTGTTGGGTACAACGACACTTATGATAGTTATGGCCAGTATGGTGGGAACTCTGAGTATGACTCTGAGATAGGAGCTTACAGTGCGCAGAACGCCATCAGAATTGATGACCTAACAGAGTCATTACAGGTAGAAATGTTCTACTTTATAGACGCTGACTTACAGGAAGAGTTCTACTTTGTTTTCAGAAACAACAGGCTCTTTGGGAGAGAGTCTTCAGTTAATTCTGAGTTCTACCAAACGGTAGGATTCCTGAAAATCCCTGGAGTCAATATGTTCTGTACGAGTACTCTCAAGGACAACCCTGGTCTTTGTGGAAGGTCGAATATATACAACGAGGACGCTTTAGCAATCGGCGAGGCCAACGGGGTAAAATACATTAGAATATGGTCTTATGCTTACGATGGCGGGCTTACTGTAAACCAGGGAATGGTTTCTAGTGCCAATATGGCCTCTGAACCAGCAGGAAGAGTGGGAAATTCACGATTCGACGCTCCTGATTCTGAACCTAACATATGGCTGCACCTTGCGTCTCTGAGAGGTCTAAGTCCTTACTCAAGCGGTACTATGGACTCTATAGCTACATCACCTGATGGGTTCAAGTACCCTAATGGCTTGTGGTTTGCGTTTAACGTTTGCTTCTATAAAGCAACAAACAACAACGTAGACGCGTGGGTTACATCCTACGCTGCACGTTTCTTTGAGTCTTATGCCTTCTTAGGAACACAAGGGTGCTCCTCAGAGTTAGGCGGCACGGTTCTTGTTCCTATTAGAAGACTCTTTGCTAAAGGTGAAACTTGCGAGGTCAGACACGCTTACCGATACAATATGTACCACACTAAGCCTGAGACTACTATCCTCTCAGACGCCTACAAGTGTTATCCAACCCTTAGAAGGTCACTGATGGGATACTCGAATTACACAAGGTCAGGCATTCCTGATAGAAGGTATTTTAAGAATCCCAGCAACCCTTCAGATAAGAAGGAAGTAAGCTTAAACAGATATGGAGCGCTGGGAAATTCAGACTACGCCACAAGAGGCTGGTGGTTCACTGAGGAGTTCACGGACAATCAGACGCAGCCAGTTCTGAAATCTTCGTGGATTGGAGAGGAAATAGACGCCTCAGGATACGAGGGCTTTGCGTTAGATTACTCAGATTACGACGCTAACAATGTTTCTACTATTGACTTAACTGTTCCGCAGGGTGAGTGATGATAATACTAAAGGAACTAACAATTCAAAATCAACACGATGATATCCCAGAGATCATCGACTATCTTGATTTTGACAGACACTTTAACAGGCCTAGTACTACAGAAATCTTAAAGAGTCTTGAGCACTACACCCCTAGTGTCCCTAATAAGACAGTCTTAGTGCCTGTCAAAACTAATCAGATTGTTGTTCCTGTTTCACATCAGAAAGTTAATCACGCGCCAACTGCTGACTTTGAGTACAGTCTCGATGTAGGACAGATTACACTTAACAGTACCTCAACTGACCCCGATGATGATCCTCTTACACACCGCTGGATTCTCACAGATGATGTAGTATTCAAGGATGAAAATGTTCTTTATAACTTTAAGAGACCCGGTAATCACAGCATTACTCTAACGGTCTCAGATGGCGAGTTCAGTGACTCGAAAACAGTTACTGTAGTAAGTACCAATGAAGAGAATACTGTTAATGACTACCTCATTCCTGATTTCACCATATCACAGAACGGTTCTGATTTCACCTGCACAGATACCACAGAAACATATAATGTGTACTCGTATCAGAGGGAGTGGTACTTAGACGGTAACAAACTCTCAGAGACATCAGCGATACTAAACCTGACTTTGTCCGACAAAATGCGGCATACTATTACCCTAAAGGCATTTTCTAATGATTTTGAAAGGTCTGTCTCTAAGTATGCTTACGCTGATGTTTCAGCAATTATCACAGTTCGTTCAATCGTTATCAATCGTGGTCAGTCCGTAGAACTTGACGGTTCTAACAGTTACGCAATAGAGGACTTGGTTAACAGTTATGAATGGGATACTGTAAACGATTAAAGGAGATTATATGATTCCATACAAAGGAGACGCATTATTTTTCTACGAAGAGATCTTAGAGCAATTCCCTAAGAACTACAAAGAGCGTAGAATGTATAAAGCAAACGATGCTTTGTATTTCATTAAAGATAACTTACTGCATTGCTTGATGTTTAGTAGGTGTAAAGCTAACTTTAGAAAAGCTCTAGGGTTTGTAGAATTTAAAGTTAAACCAAACGGAAACTTCGAAGAAGTCTTCCCGTTATGGTCTAAGGGAGAAGAAGAGTTTAATGAAACATTCTCTAATGGAATCCAAAGAGATAAGTTTATTAAAGTAGTTTACGATGAACTCGAAGAGTTAGATCCTTATAATGATAACTTAGATGAGATTATAGAAGAGATTTACCAGAAGTTCCTATGATTTCCAACGAACCAGTTATTACAGTTTCACCAGAAGAGACTACAACTTACCGGTTAAAGGTAACGACAGAAAAGGGATTAGTAGACTATACTGATATTATAGTCTACGTTAAAGATGTTCTTGAGTGTCGTTTTGACTACAATACTGGAAACGTTGTATCTCAGTATGGGACCTTTCTTACTAAGAAACAAGCATTATCAAGTAACTGGAATGTAAACGGAAGTTCAATCTCTACGGTTGTAGATTTTACTAACACTAATCCATTGTTAGTATCTGCTAGCAAAGGTGGCATAACATTCTCCTCAGAATGTTTTATCCCTGATAACTCAGAGACTCTAATAGTAGGAATCTCCGTAGATAACATCAAAGGAATAGCTCTCTATAACAACAAAGTACAGATCGGAGACTTAGAGTATCCTTTTAACGAAGAATCTTACATAACCTTCGATATCTCAGCTCTCTACGACTCTGAGGATGAAAATTGGATCTTAGAAGTTAATGTTATAAACACTATAACAAGAGAGTTAATCATAAACAAAAGAGAAGTCTTAGATGTAGGTGTATTTGACTCAGATCTCTTTTTATATTTTATAGGATCTTCAACTGCTAAAGCAGGATTTTACTATGGTTCAAACGGTGAACCAGTAGCTATAATAACTAGGAATCACTTGTCAGTTCCCGTAGGTTCTCAGGTAATCTTAGATGGACTAGAATCCTATGATCCTAATGGAGATGTCTTAGACTACGAATGGTTTTCTAAGCCCTTAGGAAGTTCTGATTTCTCTAAGCTATACAAATACGATGATACTATAACAGAGACTATTAACGGAACAACAGTCTTTAAACTTAACGCCTCAGACTTTGAGAACACAGCAAGCACCGAAACTATAGTAACAAACTACACCGTAGAGAAATTAGATGACTATGCCTACAGATTAACAGCAGTAAATGATGACGTTCAGGACCTTTATACTTACCAGTGGAGTGCTTCTGATGGAACAGTAAGCTCTTCGGAAAGAGTAATAGTGGTACAGCCTTTAGGAGATATTACTTATAGCTGTTTGATAACAGAAATCTCTTCGGGTGTACAGGATACAATAGAAATCTCCTTAGGAGGAACTCTAAGAATAATCCACGCTTACGATACTATAAACGATATCTATCAGGAGATAAAAGTCTATCCTGATACGAGACTCTTAGACAAGTATATTGATTGTATCGTAGATGGCTACCAGGGTTACATAGCAGTCGGCGAAGAGAACAATCCACATAAGAGTATTCTTAGATGTCGTATCAACGGAATGGATTATAGGATACTTTTGTTTGTTTAGTTTTAGAGAGATCTTAGAAGAAAATTTTAGTCTTAGAAGTCCTAAGAGTTTCAAAAGGAAGGGAACAAAGAAAGGTCTAAGAGATTCTTAGACCCTAAAGAAATGTGAACTACATCACACTTTAAGTACCCCAGGAGTTACCAAACAGGGTAATATGTAGTCGAGGACTTAACACATATCCACGCTTCATCGCAATCTCCGCAACCTTTCTAAGATTCTGATTATACCTTTCAGGAACTCCACCCTCAGGCATAATGTAAACTTCTGGATACCGGGGCCAGTCTATAGAGTCGTAAATCTCTTCTATTTCGTTAAGATCTTCGTTAGAAGAAACAACAAACTTTAAGTACATCGAGTTCTTAGAGAGTTCCCTAAGACTCTCAGGAACAATAGCTTTCTCTCTAGGAACTCCTGAACACTTCAACTTAGGAGAAACACTAAACAGCAAAGAAGTTTGACTCTCGATAACATCTATTAGTTCTTGAAGAGGTTTTTGAGACCCATTAGTCTCAAACGTAACATTATCAAAAATTCTAAAATCGAAACGTTTAAACATCTCTATAATGAAACGTTGAGTCTTCGGTAACAACGGTTCACCACCAGTAAACACAATGTCTATTCCTCTTTCTAAAGCTTCCTTAGGGACAGTGTTTATCATCCTGTTATAGAGTTCTTCTTCGGTCATCTCAGGACTGAACTGAGCGAACTTAGGGTGCCACGAAGGGTAAGAATCACAACCTGTCTTAGCTAGCGGCAACTCTTCATAACTCTTATAGAGACTAACATTCTTAGCTATTTCGTCGGGTTCTGTACTCAACTGTCCTAAAGGAAGACCAAATCCCGGACACCTAAAGTTACACCCGAAAAATCTAACAAACAACGAAGGGTATCCTACACGAAGTCCTTCACCTTGAACTGAATAGAAAATTTCTGAAACTCTCATTGTAATTCCTCTTTCTTAATATTATAACAGTCTTCTAAGAAGTTATAAAAGTTATAGTTAAACTTAAAGCCCTAACAGTGTAGTTAGTTCATCTGTTGTGATTCCCTGACTATCGTGTTTTTTAGCTATTGCTTGATTAGTTTTAGAATCTTCGATTATACTTGTTTTAGCTACGCTATCCGCATTTTTCTTTTGTTCAACTGAACTAAACGAGGTTAAAGCGTTTTCGTCTACGTTTTCATTTTCTACGATTTCACAGAACCTCATCTTAGGGTAATCTATTCTCATAGCAAAAGAGTCTGTTATACCTGTATAACGGTTCTTAGTTATCTTTAGAACAACCTCTGAGTTTTCTTTCATTTGTTCATTCTGTATAATGAATAGCATAAAGTCGCTGGTCATCGCAGTTCCAAGACTATCTGAGATAGCGGAGTTATCTACACCCTCAGTCTTGTTAATGACACCACGATTCAGCTGCGAACAACTAATCACTGGTATAGAGTTTCTAACAGCAAACGCCCTGACCTCCTCACCTATTGACTTGACGTAACTGTACAACCCGGCACTAGGTGAAACAAGATCGGATTTCATTATCCCAAGGTAGTCAATAAAGATAACATCGAACTTGATGTTCTTTTCAGTGTAGAACTTATCTACTAAGTCCTGTAATGCACAAGCACCCATTGATCCTGCGGGATACTCCTTGATAAACAGTTTCCCGCACTTTCCTGATACCTTTACCCTGTCGTACTCTGCGAGGATCTGTTCCTTTGTAGTACTAGGACGTTCTAGCTTATCCAGTTCTCCCTGGGTCTTTGCAAGATCTCTAAAGGAATTCACGTCTATATCAAACACATTAGCGTGGATTCGTTTCAGCATTTCATTCTGAGACATCTCTAATGACACTAAAAGAATGTTTTTGTTCTCTAGGAGCATTCCTGAGATAAGGTCGCACATCAGTAACGACTTACCGACACCCTGTGCCGCAAGAATAACGTTTAATGTTCCCGGCAAGAACCCTGATCCTAACCGCTTGTTGAGAGACTTGTGCTGGGTCTTTATACCAAACTCTCTCTTAGAGTAGTACTCTATCTGGGATTCTATGTCGTCAAAATCCAAACCGAGATCTGAGTCAATCTGAACCTTGTTCATCTCCTCCATTAGAGACTGAGCCTTTTTCATCCTGACTTCGTCTTTGTTCATTAAACCCTCAGAGCCTATTTCTAATCCCTTAAAGAAAATAGCAGACTTGATGAACTTAACAGTCTCATCGCACATAAACTCAGTGTTTGCGTTCAGTTCTGTTTCTGAGACTTTTCTAAGGGATTCTACAATGGCCTTTCTTGTCTCAGCATTAGGAACGTCTTTAACCATTGTCACTAAGGCAACGTTCTGAGGCTTTTGGTGGTATTTAGAGTAGTACTCTTTTATTAACTTAAAGACCTGCTGATCCCCAAAGTCCTTAAAGTACTCGGATTTCAGAATCCCAAAGCACTTGTTAAAAAATTCACCATCTGAGATTAGGGATCTTAGAATAATTGATTCAAACATCTTAGAAATCTTCCTTATGTTGTAGAATACCTCTAGAACTAACAGAAACTGGTCTAGATTCAATTCTAGAGTCTTTATAATGTAATTGTATTAGAACCCTTAAAATACCTCTAGAACTAACAGAAACTGGTCTAGATTATATTTAAAAAAGAACCCCTAGAAAGGGGTTCAAACAACGAGGAGTAATATGTTTATTATATTATACTTCTTAGACAAAATCAATAAATAATATCAAAGAGGAGACTTTAATGGAACATCTTTATGCACGTTGTTTGTTTAAGTCAGAGATTAACCCTGAACTTGACTTCTACGAAACTAGATTTCTTAGGGTTCTTAGTGTAGTAGATGGTGAAATAGAATTAGTCTTAGAGGACCATAAGTTTAATGGTCCTTTTATTGTTCCTGTGGATTCCACCTTCTATCCTATCAAAATCCCTTTTAAAGAGTTCAGCAAAGTCTACGATTCAAACTTTAACGAAGTTCTTCTATACAATGATTCAATATCCTCTATCTATCTAAGAAATGCCGTTGATTATAATCCTAAGTACAACTATGTATATAACAGGGTAAGTAGAGATTCACCATAAATACAGTTTAAAAAGGAGGATAGAATGTTTTTCTTCAAGAAAGGTAAGGACGTTACAGAAAAAATCTTAGAGACACTAAAGCAAAAGGCTAAGGATATAAGATTCCTTAATCTAGCAAAGGAGATTTCCACGTGGTCTAAGGATCCTAGTACTAAAGTAGGTGCTGTTGTTGTAGGTGACCGAGACCAAATCATATCTCAGGGATACAACGGATTTCCTAGAGGATTTAACGATTCCGATGAGATCTACAACAACAAACCTTTAAAATACAAGTACATTATTCACGCTGAGGCTAATGCTATCTACAACGCTCTCTATAACGGAGCTTACGTAGAAGGAGCTACTATCTACGTTCACGGACTCCCTGTTTGTTCTGAGTGCGCTAAAGCAATAGTCCAGTCTGGTATTACACGAGTTGTCTACGACTCTGAACCTAAGGAAAGGTGGATTCAGTCCTGTTCTGATGCTATGGACATCTTCAAACAGGCTGGCGTAGAGGTAGTTAAACTCGTTTAAACGTTATCTAAGACTTTACATCGTGTAACAATCGTTTCACGATGTTTTTTGTACTCTTGATGTTTCTTTATAGTTCCTTTGATATGTACATTTCCAGAACTCTCGATCTCGTTTGAACTAAACCACTTAAAGAGGTAGTCTTTGTATCTAAAAGAGTACAGATACGTTGTGTATGAGACAAATCCAAAACCCTTTTCAAAAGTCCTTTCTAGTCTAAAGTCAGTAACATCTAACTCGAACTTCTCAGATTCTTCTCCGTAGAACTCTCCTTCTACTTCTGAGTCTAAGACATCGGTATAGTACTTAAAAACAAGTTCACAAACATAGCTTGCAAATGATACAGGAAATACTCTATAGTCTATTACGTTTCTAAGATTAGAGTCTTTAGTGTTTTCCACGATGTCTTTGACTATCTTAGAAGTCTCAGGACTATTAAGATCTAAGTCCATAGCCATCTTCTTAGTACTCTTAGAGTAATTCTTAGATTTTACATCGTTAGTAAGAACGTAGTAGCAACATAGAGCAGTCTGAACTGTTGGAAATCTGAACTCTTCTGAAGCTTCCCTGATGTACTTACCGTTGTTCTTCCTGATAACCTCTGACAAAACTCTAAGAAATCCAATGGTGTCTATGGTCTTTTCAGGTCTTAGAGTTCCCCAAAATCTCTCTATGGACCTTTCTAAGGACATCAAGTACCCTAGGTACTCTAAGTCAATTCCAGTGTAGTCCTTGAGACAGCTCCTTCCTACCTGTTTGAACTCAGTTCCGTTATAGACAACAAACGTGTACTTTCTGTATATGTCTTTACCACAATGGTCGCATCTAAGAGGTTTATCAAGAAAGTCTTTAGGAATTTCTATATCCTGGACTTTCTCGAAGACATTAAATCCAGTAGACTTTACTAACTTCCCTACGTACTCCCAGCCAGTTAGACCTACATTCCCATCAATCTCAATCTCGACAGCAGATACTATATCATCATTCTTCTTTATAGCCTTTTCTTCTAAGACTCTAAAGGTGAACTTAGAGTTGTACTTTTCTGCTTTCTTAGAGATCTTAGAGATTTTCTCTCTAAGAGTCTCTAGACGGTCCTTAGGGATTAGGTATTTCATACGCTCCTACTTCTTAGATTAAAAAACTCCCAGTTTCCTGAGAGTTTATATTCAAACACTAAAGTTCTTACAAAAGTTTCTCTGCCTGCTTTCCAATACGTTTAAGAACCATAAGGGTATTGAATGCGGCCTCATCAGCAATTTCATCGTCCGTTTGGTCGCTTCCATAATAGTCATCCTCATTTTCAACACCACTTTCCTGCATACCCTGTAGCTCTTCAATGAATTTCAGAATAATCTTTCCAGAACCAAAATATCTAACCTCTTTCTTGAGCTTTTCAAGTTTCTCAAAATATGTCATTTTTTCCTCCTAATAAGTATATCTGTTATTTATAAATAAGCTCTCTTTATACCTTATAACTCCAACTATGGTCCCACCAGTCTTCGATATTGTCTAAGTCCTGTACTGTACAGCAAATACCCTCAGGTTGATGATTGAGAGTGTTAACTTCCACCTCTACAGGAACACCATTCTCTTCGAAGACCCAAACGTAGATAGAATCGTCTCGGTCTAATTTACACATTACGTTTCGTTCAAAGGATTCTAATGCACACTTAGTTAAGTTGTTCATTTCTTATCCTCAAGGATGTCTCTAAAGTCTCTGTACTCAGTTACTACAAAAGCAATTCCCATTACTATACCTACTATAGCCAAGGCTAATGCTAAGCTACACATAAAGGGTCCTAAGATAACTAACCACCAGGGCCAAGTGATAACTCCGCAGAGCTTAAGTACAATTAAAGCTATAGTAAGAAGACCTACAAATCCTACTCCACCCTGAGTCTTTACTTCATTTTCCATCTTATCCTCTTATTACAATTCGTGAAAGGGTCTCCGAAGAGACCTCATATATCTCCTTAAAGGTGAAACTGACGCCAACGTTTAACTCGTCCAAGATTAGCGCAGTCGAAGTAACTCATCTGAGTAAGAATGCAATCTTTAACCCATTCAAGAGTTCCGAAGGAGGGTTCAGTAAACTTGTAGGCAACTACAGTCCCATCTTCGTTAAATGTCCACACATTCAGTCTCCGACCATCCTCTAAGTAATCGAAGGAGAATTTAGCATAGACTGCGTTGGAGATTCTCTTGTCTATGTACTTGTACATAGTGTACCGAGTATCACGAGAGTGAAATTCAACAATATTAGTTCCACGAGTTTTAATAGTTCTCATTTCTGTTCTCCTTTTGCTCTTTACATCTATATTATATACAATTTTTAGTTTAAGTTCAACTATTTTTTAGAGAGATGTGAACAAATTCACATTCTTGTGAAAGAAATTAGAGACGTTCTCTAAGAGTCTAAGAGACTCTAGAGAATGTTTGGAAAAGAGTGTGAACGAAATCACACTGAGGGTCTGAGACTCTAAAGTAAAAATCTAGCTTTACTTTATAGAATGCCTCTAGATTGCATAGAAACTGGTCTAGATTGCATTCTAGAGTCTCTAGAGTATATGTGTATTAGGGTTAGTTTAGAATGCAATAATGCTCAAATACGTTTAGAATTACTCTGAGACATCAATCTCTTTTAGCAGTCTACCCATCGTTACGTCCTTTATCTGACCTAAAGGCCTTTCTACACACTCCTCGAACTCATTGTCGGGTCTAACCCAGCTAGGTTTCAGAGTTCTCGAAATCTTCCAGTCTTTGTAACAACTGTAATGAGGAAGAAGTTTCAGGTGTGCCTTGTCGCCTTCGTAATGGATAACGTCCCTGAAAAAGTACTTACCGTGCTGACCACCTCTAGTGGGTACTGTTAAAGTACAGTGAACTCGGACTTTTACAGACTCTAAGTCACTTATGTCCTTAAACTGTTCGTTGATAGCTTCATCAAGAGTCATAAACAACCTCCGCAACAACCGTGTTCTATGTGTTCGCTTGCTGAAAGGCATTCAGTAGTATAAATCCTAAGTATCTGAATGAAATACCTTTCCTCCAAACTGAAGTCAACAAGCCACTTTCCGACTTCCTTATCAAGAACCGGGCCTTCGGGTTTCTCTAGCGGAAAACCGTCAACCAAGATATTCCAAAGGCTTTGTCTATAATCTAAATCAAGTTTATCAAGAAATTCTCTGACAGTCATAATATGTCTCCAACTTTAGTCTAGTCTCTGGGAAATCTCAAATAGCAAGAACTGGCATACAGAATAGTGTCCTTTATTTCTTGGGGTGCTTGGGTTTCCTGAACCTTTTTGCGTTCTCCTGTAGTCCTGATAACCAGTTTTTGCACATAGTATCTCTGCTCCAAGTAAGACTCGATCCTCCAGTAATTCACCTTTTTGTTCAGTTCATCAAAGGAAAGGTCTGCGTAGTTTTTCCCGTCAACTTCAACTCTCCAAATTTCCCCTCTGAATGATGCCTCTAAAGTTTCAAGAAGATCCCTGACTCTTATCTCTGGGGCTTTCAGAATGTCCGTCTGTATCTTGGACTTGGAATAAGCGTCAATGCTGAATGGAAGTTCATACCAGTCCTTTTCCTTTTGTTCGTACTCGGTTCTGGAACCTTTATCAACGATAACTTGGTTCCAAAGGTACACGTTGTTGTCATTGGTATCAAAGATCACCTGGCCTTTATCACCCTTGAAGACCCGTTTGACAATAGCATTTCCGAAACCCAGTTCACCTGACTTTCTCTTAGCCTTAAAGTTCCCAACTGTCCAAGGAGTGCAACACCATACCCCGTAGCTGTATATCTCCATTTCCAAGTTATCCGGAAATTGCTCAACCCAAAAATCAAGGTCTTGGCAATGACATAAAGGGTCAACTCTCTTGGGTTTAAGGGATTTCTTCTTTTCTTGGTACTCAGGATCTCTGAAAACCTCTTCGCCTAATCGTGCCATTACCATTCCGTCAATTCCAAAATCCTTTTCTATTCTGGTTTCTGGTTCTTTCATCATATCTGCATAAAGTTCTGGGCTGTATCTTTTCATTCTAAAATCCCTTGAAGTTTCCTAACACCTTAAGGTGGTTAGTGATTTCAACTGTTTCCGTCTCTAATGTGAACCACCTTTCTAGGTGATGACTTAGCTAAAAATTCTGCAACTATCATACTTTTCTCCGATGTTCTTTAATCCACTTCTGAGTGTACCACAACTGACCACAGCCGCCTCCGATGTCGTCCTGTCCGGCAGGGTCAAAAATTCTAGTGTTATAGCCGTTGTTCAGGAACAACTGTTCGAACGCCCTGATAGCCTCTAAGTTCCTGTAAGAAGCGTCTTTCATAGTTTCGTCTGAAGAACACACTACTGAGAACGTGAAACAAAAGACCTCTGGAATAAACAGTCTCTTGAGATTCTCAGCATCAGTCTCAGTGTTGTTAGTTCCGTCAACGCAGTAGTTCAGATAGGGATTTCTTCCGGTTTCAAGACAGAACTGTTTGCCGAACTCGGCAATTTCACTGAGAGTGTACTTGTTTCTGTAAGGAATCAGTTTGTTTCTCTGTTCGTCAGTAGACTTATGAATACTGAACTGCAAGCCTACTTTGTCGATATCCTTTGCGACTCTGATAACGTCTTTGATTATCCCGTCGTTCTTGTATCTCGGAGCGATAGTACTCAGTAACAACTGGGCTTCCGGATACTTAGAGTTCAGGGTGTAAATGGCTTCCCTAGTATTCTCCCAGTTCAATAACGGCTCGCCCATTGACATAAACATAATCTGGAACTTCTGAATCTCAGAAACATCAGTATTTGAATCTCTGATAACAGTATCCACTTGTTCAACGATTTCCTCTGAAGTCAGATTCCGGACAAACTTCTTCCCAGTGCCGCAGAAGATGCACCCGACAGGGCAGCCGGACTGTGTAGAACAGCAGATAACAGTTCTCGTCTTGTACTGATACAGAACTGCCTCGGCAACAGCAGTCGGACAGGTGAAAACGTACTTTGAGACCGTTTCGTTAGAACTCCTGAAAACCTTGTACTCAAACATTTTAAACCTCTTTACTTTTGACTTCTGAAATTCATCACAGGTCATTCTTTTCTCCTTATTTGAAACAACTGATCTTCAAATTTCAAATTCATTGTTTTGCGTACTTCTTCTAATTCATTCATTAAATCATTTTCAATTTTTTCTCTTGCTTCTACGTCTTTAGGTTCTAAAAGAAAACATTTAATGTATGCAATTTCGTGCAATGTTCTTATTACGTCTGATTTAAACACATACTTAAGTTGCAAAGATTTTGGATCTCTCAACTCTTTTATATTTTCATATTTTTCTTTAAAATAATTGAGCTTTCTGTGATTCCAATCTAAATAATATTCAGCATCTTCTTTCAACTTCTCTATCATTTTTCAACCCTCAGATGTTTCCCTATTCCTCTTCTCTATCTAACTCGATAACGTACTGCCTTGTATAGATACACATTTTCATAACGAAGAAGTGTCCTTCGGTGTAAGGAGGTTCTATGTACCAGTGGTCTACCTCACTCTCTAAGAATTCAGGATCATCTATAGTCTCTACTTCGTCATTGTCGATAAAAATATCCCACAAAGACTCTCTGAACTCAGTAGTCATCGAGTTTAAAAGTTCACTCACCGTCATACTCGTCTCCGTACTCAGTAGCCATCCTCTTCTTCTGAGGCAAACCCGTCCTCGTCAACGCCGGCATTGTAGATTTCCTCGTCGTCTCTCTTAATCCAGAACACGAACGGATCTCCTCCGCCGATGTCAAAGTCGTCAAGGACACTGAGCAGAGTCTCAGAGTCAAACTCAACGATGTCGTCCTCATCGTAGCACCCCACACCGGTTTCAGAGA
>Ga0326514_10000478_pt1 | contig 27173 bp, 53 predicted proteins | sample 3_2548_0518_D_FD_203653 | JGI IMG/M metagenome (GOLD analysis project Ga0326514, IMG submission 203653) | Bovine rumen microbial communities from UC Davis, California, United States - 3_2548_0518 | ecosystem: Host-associated > Mammals > Digestive system > Stomach > Rumen | place: USA... | reverse complement strand
CTGGAGAGGAACAAATTCAATTAGCAAAAGAAGCTTTAGCAGGAAATAAAAAATCTAGAGAAAAACTTATAACTTCTAATATGAGATTTGTTATAACCTGTGCTAAAAAATATGTAGGACAAGGGGTTCCATTAATTGACCTTATTCAAAGTGGAATGGTTGGACTATGTTTAGCAATAGATAATTATGATCCTGATAGAGGTTATAAGTTTTTAAGTTTTGCTGTATGGTATATTAGAAGAGAAATTCTTAAAGAAATATATAATACAGGAAGAACTATTAGATATCCAATAACTTATATAAGTAAGATAACTAAAGTTAAGAAGGCTTATGAAAAGTTTATAGTAGAAAATCAAAGAGAACCTACTGAAGAGGAATTAATTGAATTGGCTAATATTACTCAAAAACAATATGATTCGGTAATAATGGATAAATCTTATTGTCAATCTTTTGACACTCCAATTTCAGAGGATGGTTCAACTACTATAGAAGATACTATTGCTGAACAAATTCTTCCATTCTCTGATACATTTACTAAAGAAGCTATTTCTAAATCTTTACATTGTCTAAATCCTAGAGAATATAAAGTAGTTTCTGAGTTTTATGGATTAGATGGACAATATGAAAGACCTATTAAAGATATTGCTAAAGAAATGAATTTAGGAGATGAAAGAATAAGACAATTAAGAAAGTCTGGAATAAAGAAATTAGAGAAAAGATGTGGAAAAATTTTGAAGACCTTGCTTTAATTCCAAAGAAATTCACTGTTGGAGGATCTGAATATGAAGTAGAATTAGCAAATTCTATGGATGATATAGATGGAAACTATGGAGATTTTACTATTTTAAAACATAAGATAAGAGTTGCTTTAAATGGAGAATTAGAAGATAATAATGAAAAAATTAAAATAAGAGAAGACGAAGTTCTTAAAACATATTTACATGAACTTGCTCATTGTTTTAATTATTATTATAATACTGAAGTAACAGAAGAGTTTGCAAATGCTTTTGCAAATTTCTTTTATGAGTATTTACATACAAAAGAATGATTTATTTTACTATTTCTAAAAATGATTGTGGATATTTAATTGATAGTATATCAGAAGATTATGCTACCTTAAAATTAAAATTTCCAGATGAAAAAATATATAAATCAGATGAACCTATAGTAAGTATTTATGTATTAAAAGATCAATTAAAAGAAATAGAATAATGGCTAAATCCAAAGGAATTACTTCAAAAACTATTCTTATTCCCACAAAAGTTCCCCCTGTTTGGCAAATAGGGATATTATTTCCAGATGGAAAAAAGATTTCTAAACCCAAATGTACTTTAAATGAAATTTTTAATACATACTTTATTGGATTAGATAAATACTTAGATGGAAAATTGTCTGCAGAAGAATTATTAGAGAAATATAAAACTACTTTTGAAACAAAAGACATTAAAATAGTTATAAGATATATAGATTCTTGGGGACATTTATGGAAAGGAAAAGTTGCTTGGCCTAGAGAATCTAAATTTATTGAATATTTAAATAAAAGATTAAATGAATGAATTTAAAAATTTCTTAATTAGTTGGAATACTATGTGTATAAAACCAATTGGAAATAATATAACTTTATCTCCTTTAGATAAACATTGGATAGATGAAATTAAAAATAATTTATCTAAATTTATTACTGAAACAGATAGTTATTATATAATTCATTTTAATGGCAATACAATTAATATAGAAAAATGACTGAAAAAGAATTTTTAGAAAAAAGAATACCTATTTGGTTAGAGGGGGAGGATTTACATGTTAGCACTCCTTCCAATATGGATAAAAATGATATGCATGCTTTCCTTTCGAAGAAATATGGCTATAATTGGATGTTTTCAATAAGAGGATATTACTGGCCTGAAAGTCATGTAATATTATATATTGGGGATTATGAAACTCCTAATTGTACTACTTTAATATCTCCTTATTTGTTTAATTATTTTCCAGACATTAAATATATAGGATATGGATGCGATAAAGGAAAACCTGGAGAAATATGGGATCCTAAGATAATTATTGTTAGGGACATGAGTTGTTTAAACAATGATATACTTAGTAAGCAAACAGAAGAGTCTATTTGAAACTGATTTATACAAAGAAATAAGTTTTAAAGATGCTAAAGAGTATTTATGGGAATTAAAAAGACAACAATTTGATACAGAGACTATGGGTTTAGATGTATTTACTAAACCTTTACTCTGTTATCAATTAGGACATAAAGAAAACCAATTTGTATTTGATCAATCTTCTTATTCTATATCTTTATTAAAAGATTTGTTTGAATCCGATAGAACATTTATTGGACATAATTTATTGTTTGATTTAAAATATCTTTACTATTATGATATATGGCCTCAACATGTAGTTGATACTATGTTGAGAGAACAATTAATTTGGTTAGGTTGGGGTACTCCTCAATTCTATAAAGGAATATATCCAGAAGAATATAGAAGAAATAATTATAAATGGCCTTATTTAGTTGATAAAAATAGAGATGGAGAAACTGTTTATAAATTTTCTACTGCGTTAAAAGCTGTTGCTCAAAACAGAATCAATATAGAACTTGATAAATCTGTTAGAGGAAAAATTAAAACTGTTGGATTAACTCCAGAAGTTGTACAATATGCTGGAACCGATGTGGAACATTTAGAGGATATAGAAGAATCTCAACAAATTGATATTGATAGAGAAAATCTTAATAAAGCTTGTCAATTAGAAAATGAATTTGTTAAAGTATTAGCCTATACAGAATTTTGTGGAGCTAAATTAGACAGAACAAAATGGGAAGCTAAAATGGCTAAAGATAATGCTAAATTAGATAAAGCTGTTGATGCTTTAAATAATTTCGTATTAAACTATTTTGATAAGCATGGAGGTAATATTAGATTTAAGACTATTAATATAGAACATATTGTAGATTCTCAATGGATTCATGATGAAGAAAAATTAAAGAAAGAAGGATTTGCTATGTTTCCTCCTTCTAAAAAACCTAAGAGATATTATACAAGAAAATCTCAAAATGAAAAAGTAGGACTTCTTTATTGTGAAGAATTAGAAATTCCATTTCCTTATGTAGACCAAAATCTTCAAGGAGATTTATTTAGTGGATTTAATGTGGATCCATTTTGTACCCTTAATTGGTCTAGTAGTAAACAATTAATTCCTTTCTTTGAACTTCTTGGATATAATGTAGAAATATTTGATAAGAAAGAAAAAAGAAAAAAGAAAAGTGTTGCTGCTGAAGTTATTAAATCCCAAAGAGAAATATGTCCTGAACTTACTGATGCTTATGTTGAATTTAAGAAAGCAGAAAAGGTTTGTGATTCTTTTGGAGTAAAATGGTTAAAAGCAATTAATTCAGTTACTAATAGAATTCATGCTGATTTTCATCAATTAGGAACTGATACTGCTAGACTAAGTTCTGGTGGTGGAGAATCTGGAATTAATGTTCAACAAATTCCGAGAGATTCTGAAACTAGAGCTTGTTTTATTTCTGAGAAAGGAAATGTTTGGATTTCTGAGGATTATGATTCCCAAGAATCTCAACTTTTAGCATCTGTTACTAATGACCCAGCACTTATAGAATTATATACTACTGGATGTAGAGATATGCATAATCTAGTGGCATATATGTCTTATAAAAAAGAAATTCCTAGGGATACTGATGTAGGAAAAATTAAAGAATTATTTCCTGGTCTTAGACAATCTGCTAAAGGAATTGAGTTTGCTATTGGATATGCAGGTAATGCAGATACTATAGCACAAAATTCTGGTATTCCAAAAGAAGAAGCTGAAGAAATTTATAATTCTTATATGGAAGGTTTTCCTGGAGTTAAAAAATATCAAGATTATTGTAAAAAAGCAGTAATTCGTGATGGTTATATTTTAATGAATCCTATAACTGGACATCGTTGTCATATTCCTGATTGGGAAAATAAATGGGTTCATATTAGAGATAAAATGAATACTCCAGGATTTTGGGATTATTATAGAGAATTGAAATCCTATGATCCATATTGTGATGAAGTTCAAGATTATAGACAATATTTCCGAATTAAAGCTGATTTAGAAAAACAGTCTGTAAATTATAGAATACAAAATAGAGGAGCTTGTTGTACTAAATTATCTGGAATACTATTTTTTAAATGGATAATAAAGAATAATTTACAAAATAAAGTAAAGATATGTTTGCAAGTCCATGATGAATGGAATGTAGAAGCTCCGGAGGATATAGCAGAAGAGGTAGTAGAAGTACTTCAAAAATGTATGGAAAAAGGAGCTAATCCTTTCTGTCCTAGATTGCCTTTAAGTTCTGGAGTATCTAGACTTAAAGATGGAACTTTACCTAATTATTGGATACATTAATATGAAAATTAAAGAATTGATATATAAGACTCCAGAAATAACTGAAGAAAAATTACTGGAAATAATCAATACTAATTTAGAATCTTTAAAAAGTATAAATAGAAATATAATTGATAGGATAGAACAAATTCATAAATATTCTAATCCTATCAATGAATTAATTCTTAAAGAATATGATTTGATTCAAGATAAACAATCTTATCTTACAAAATCACAAAGAGATCTTTTAACAGGTTATGTAGGAGCCTGTCTTATCAAAATGGTTAAGAAAGACAATGGAGGAAGAGAAGAATCCACAAGCGACGATAGATTGGAGTCTATACCAGAAGCTGAAGAAGTTAGGGATAATTCATAATCCTAATGATGATATTAGAAGTTTTAATATTGGAGCTTCTGATTATTCTAAACATACAATTCAGCCCTGGAGTATTTGGATTGATTATGATTTAAATGCTTTTGATGCAGATATTATAAAACGAGTTCTTAGAACGAAAGATGGAGAACCTCGTGTAAAAGATTATGAAAAAATAATTCATATTTGTAAAGAAAGAATTCGCCAATTAGGATATGAGGATAGAAATTCAGAGGGTAACATCTTGGACAGATGTTCTTAATGCTGCTAGATTTACTCAGAGAAAGCCTTTAAAAAGTGGAGAACCTTCTGTTAAATGGAAAAAGAAAATTATAAAAGCAGAACATTCTCCACTTAGATGTTTAATGTTTAATATTGATTTTTATGACATACCATATTATGTATCAGTTCATCTTGTTCGTCATGTGCATAGTCAGCCTTTTGTTAGCACAAGTCGTCCTGATATTGATAGACATCAGTCTTCTAGAGAGGAACAGCGGAAAACAGATCCAGTAAATATGAGATTATTTCTTAATGCACAAGAAATAATTAATATTAGTAAAGTGCGATTATGTAATAAAGCAGAATTTAAAACTAGAAGTATTTGGAATAAAGTAATAGAGGAACTTAGAAAAACAGAACCCGAGTTAGCAAATGCTTGTGTTCCAAGTTGCTTTTATCGAGGATTTTGTCCAGAATTTAAATCTTGTGGTGTGGCAGATTCTGATATATTCGGTTTAGCGTTAATAGACCATATTAATTCTTTAAATTAAATTATTATGACAGTAGAAAAAAGATGTAATTGTAAAAGCGAATTTCAAGACGAACTTTATGGAAAAGGAATTCGTTTATTTAACACTTGTGGAGATAATAAAGGTAAGGTAACAGCTTATCGTTGTACTGTTTGTGGCAAAGAAATTAAACCATAATGTGTTATAGTAATTGTTATCATTGCGGATATTTTCGTGAGGAGAAGAGACCCGACGGAAGTATCCGTAATTATTGTAATGACCGTGATTGCACGGTAGATCCTTATGATCCAGAATGTAATTACAACTAATTATGGAAAAATTTTGTGTACAACGTAAAGTAGAAGTTTGGATAGAAGATATTTATAAAGTAGAAGAAATAAATGATGAAATTATTGACTCAGCTATAAATTATGATTTAGATCCAGACGATAGTGATGTATTATGGGAAACTCAAGTAGATTTAGGTCCTGTAGAAGTTTTTGATCAACATAATAAAAAGATTTATAGTAATATTAAAGAAGATGAATAAATATATTAAAACGGATATAGAACAAGGAATATCTTTTTTTAAAGTAGCTATAAATAATGCTTTGTCTGACCTTGAAGAAGGTAGAGAGGAAGAAATTCATTTTGGACATTCTCTCCCCTTATTATTAATTATTCATTGTGCTGAAGAAAGAGGTTGGGAAGATGATCATGAAGATGATTGGACTAATGGTTGGGAAGTAGATTATTGTTATAGAATGGTACATCCAGATATAAAAGATAAGTGTTTACATATTGATGGTTCTCTATTATGTGGAAACACCAGTTTAAGTATTGATTCTTATGTATGAATAAATTATATCATAGTTTTTGTGTATTTGCTTATAAAGGCGGAGAACTTTGTTCAAATATAAATCAAACAATTGAAAACATTGCTTCAAATATTGATATAGATTGGGATGAGCTATTCGATAGTTGTGCAGATGATGAAAAATTTGCTAATATGTCAGATGAAGAATTTTTCTCATTAACTTGTGTACAACTTTTAGATATGTTAGATGATCAAACTCTAAAAGATATTGCTTCTGATAAATTTTATCCAGGTAATACATATGCTTTTGATTCTTGTTCAGATAGTGAAGTATATACTACTAATGATGAAGGTGAATTGGTAGAAGTAGATATTATCAATGAGCCTGGTTTTATAGAGGCTTTCAAGAAAAATCTCCGTAAAGATGCAGAATGGACAGATAACTGGAATAAAAATCATAAAAATGAATAAACTAGATTTTGGAGTTGACGATCCTTTTGAAGGAGAAGAAAAAAAGTATAAGACTCTTGAAGTAAACATTTCACAATGTCTTAGCACAACAGTGAATATAGAAGTTCCTGAAGATTTTGATGATTTTGATAATATAAATAAATTATCAGAATTTGTTAGAGAACAAATAATACTTCCTTCAGAATTAATTTTAGAGCATAGTACTGATTGTTGGTATATCGATGATTTTTGTGTAACATTATGAAAGAAGAAAAATATTTATTAGAAGATGGTAAGTGGATAAAAGCTACTAAATGGAAAATTTTTAAACAAAAAATTAAATCTGAAATAAAAAGATGGAAATTAGTAGATAAATATTCTAATAGAATAGTTCCTATAGACGATATGAAAAGATATTTTTCTTTATCTCCTATAGAATATGAACGAGCTGAAAAAATATATAAAGAAAAAGGTACTATAGCATATATCTTTTATCCTTGTGGTGGAATAGCTTGGGGAGTTAAAGTACGTGTTTTAGATACTAATGAAGAAATTGATATAACAGATGTAACTTGTTGGTAATTATGGATATTGATAAATTAATTAAAGAAGCTACTCTTAATAAGAATGGAGCAGCTAAAGAAGCTTTTAGAGCTGTTAAAGCAGAATTACTGAAAAATCAAACATCTAAAAATCCAAAATCTAATGGTAAGTTTGTTTGTGTAACAGGATTAGATAGTTGGATTTCTAATGTAGAACTTTATGAATTAGATATTGAGATTATTAGACGTTTAATTAAACAACGAGACGAATCTGCTTCTATTTATGATGCTAATAGTCGTAAAGATTTAGCTGATTTAGAACGAGAGCAGATAAAATATCTTAAAGAACTTCTTCCTCCAGAAATTTCTGAAGATAAAATTCAGGAAGCTGTAATGACTTCTTATCCTAACGGGTTTACTCAAAAAGAAATGGGAAAAGTTATTAAAGAAATTAAAACTATTTATCCAACTGCCGATGGAAAATTAATTTCAGAAGTAGTTAAAAAACATATTGTATAATTATGGGAATGGGTTGGCCTGAAGATGACAGAGAATTAGATCTTCGAGATTATAAAATTATTGCTAATGCTAGTGGAGAATGGGCTGGCATAGATTCTTATGAAGCTAAAGAACGCATTAGAAAAAGACACGAATCAGATTCTTATCAAGGAGGTGCTTAAATGAAAATATTTTTAAATTATATTGTTATTCCTATTATAGTAGCTATTGAAGTAATTGGAGTTTCAGAATTGTATCCACTTTGTGAAGATTCCATTTGGAAATTAATTCTTCTTTATTTTGGAGTATATTTTACATATGAAATATATAGAATTATAAAAAACTATTATTATTAATTTTAATTTTTTAAACAAATGATTACTTTAATTATTGTAGATTGTCAAAACGATTTCATTACTGGAACAATGTCAGTAAATGGTGCTAGAAATGCAGTAGAAGAAATTAAAAACTTCATTAAAAAACATCGTAAAGAAATTGAAAAAATTGTTTTTACTGTAGAGTGGCATCCTTATAACCATTCATCGTTTAAAAGATGTGGTGGAGAATATGTAAATCATTGTATTCAGTACACACCAGGTGCTTGCATTGAACCAAAACTTCTTAAGTATGTTCAATCATTTAATATTGATTACGAAGTTAGCACAAGAGGTGAAATCGAAGAAGTTACAGAATTAGGAGCATTTAATGAGATAGAATATGTTCAAGATGAACTTGGAGAAAGGTATTATTTTGATAGTATCATTATAGCAGATGCAAATACAGAATTTGTAATATGTGGTGTATCTAATTCTGTTACAAGTACAATTAATAATATGATTAAAGAGGAAATTATTCCAAAAGTATTCTTTCCAGGAGTTTTTTCAAATGATGGAAATAAAACATTTAGTGAATTTATTAAATTAAATAAATTAGAAAAAATAGTATGAAATATAGTGAATTTATAAAAGAATTAGAACATCAAAAAAATCTTTCTGGAGAAGATAATCCAAATATTGTAGTTGCTGATTCATATAAAAGTTATGAATTTTCTATTAAGAAAATTGGTCAATTTTATGGAGATATTGGAATATTTATAAATATAAATTAATATGAGTAGTCATTTAATTAATAAATTATCAAGAAGATGTCGTTTGAAAAGGAAAAAACAACAACTTTGTGATAGAATAAACCAATGTAAGTCTTTAGAAGAACTTGAAGGATGGGAGAGAACTTTCTCTTACCATCCAGTTCTTAAAGATGATCAAGATTGGGATGATGGATTCTTTTTTGATTTAATTGAATTTAAATTAAAAAGAATGAGAGAATATTTTTGGACTCATAATATTGTTGAAAACGAAAAAAGATACGGAGATATTTGTGATAAACTTATAAATATACTTCATGCTGGGTATAAAACTGATATTATTTTAGATGACGACCTAAAAGAAATTTATGTTAATACAAGAAATTTTCATAGATTCTTTAATTCTAAACAACATGGATTTATTCTTAAAGAAGGATTAAAGAAATATTATCGTCCAACTATTAGAGAAGCTAAAGCGAAAGCTTTATTTTGGAGATATTTAGAACATCATATAGAAGAATTGTGGGATTAATTATGGATAATGAAGAATTAAATAATAAATTATTTGGAAATAGTAGTATTTCTATAATATTAAAACAATTTAAAGAGGAACATATTTCAGAATCTGAAGCTATTCAATTAATTGAGGACTTATATAGATATAAAAATTATTATGTTCCTTATTGGCCTCAAATTACTTATGATAATAGTTTTCCAAAATACGAAAAATACGAAATAACTTGTAAGAAATGAATATAGTTAAATGTCCAAAATGTAATAAAAACATAGAAATAGATATTTCTAAAGCTATTGATGAATTTGGAGAAGTATTTTTATGTAAAAATTGTGGATGTCATTTTAGATATGCTCCAAATGGATAAAAATGAATTAGAAGAATTATTAACTCTAACAAGAGATAATAATAAAATGATTAAAGACATTTGGACTATTTTAAATAATCCAAATAGTGATATTAAAAATTTTATAATAAATGTTGTTGCAAATCAAATAGGAGGTAGAAGATGATTCCGACAGATGAAGACATTGAAAAAGTATTAAGAGGATTTAAATCATATACTAAATTAGGGGTATATGAGCAACAAAGAATTAATATGTTTGATTATATAAGAAAACATTGGTATGATTGATTATAAAAAGTTTGTAGAAAATTCTCGTAAATGGTTATCTCAATATATACAAGATAACCATTTACAAAGTTTAGTAATAGGAGTATCTGGAGGAATTGATAGTACAGTTAGTTGTGCTATTGCTTGTTCAGTATGTGAAGGACTTGGTATTCCTTTAATTGGAAGAAGTTTACCTACCGTTTCTAATCACAATATAGAAATAGATGTTGCAGATTTGGTAGGAAATGCATTTTGTGATAATTATGCTAAAAAAAGTATAGAAGCTGATTATATTCAATTATTAGGTTCTCTAGAGAGAGAAGGAGAAGTGTTTAAGTTACAAAGAGGTAATATTAAAGCTCGTCTTCGTATGATTTATCTTAGACACCTTGCTTCTATTCATAAAGGAGTAGTTCTTGATAATGACAATTTTACTGAATGGAATTTAGGTTTCTGGACAGTTGGTGGAGATTCTCCTATGGATATTAACTTAGGTCTACACTATCTTTGGAAAACTGAAATATATGAATTAGCTAATTATTTAGTAGATGATTTTAGATTGACATTAATGGGATGTGGAAACTCTCCAGAAGAAGAAGTTACTTATTCATTACAACTTAGAGCTATTCTAAAATCTATAAATCTTACTCCAACAGATGGTAATGGTGTTTCTAGTTCAGATTGTGAACAATTTGGATTAGATAATTATGAACAGGTTGATGATGTTCTAAAGACTATGTATTATAGAAAAGACTCCGATATCAAATATTATGATAGAGAATATATTCGACTTATTGATTCTTATAATGAACAAGGAGTTGATAAGGTAATGAGTCTTCATCAAAGTACTGAGTATAAAAGAAAAGAGTTGCCTATTAAACCTACTAAAGAAGAGTTAGGATTATGATTGAAACTGATGTAAAATGTAAATGTAAATATTGTGGAAGTGATGCTATTGCTCATACTGATGTAGTGTTAACTAGTATTCCTCCACAATATAATGTAGATTGTCCGAAATGTGGAAGAATTTATATGTTATGTAGTGAAATATGACGAAGTATGAAGAATTTCAGCAAATAATGGCTGAAATAAGTATAAAGAAAAAAATTTCTGAAGGAGGATTTGATTTACCTCCAGGATTTGAAGATATGTTTAATGAAAGTATATTTAAGAAATGATTAAAGTATTAGAACATGGTGCAAGAAAAATAACTTGTCCTAATTGTAAAGCTAAATTACAATATGAACAAGATGATATTCAAGAAACAGAAGTTCAAGATAATATTCTAATTGATGGAGAAATAAGAAAATATATTATTTGTCCAGATTGCGATGAAATTATTTTCTTAACTCCCAGAAAACGATAATAAAAGGCTGTAATCACCGTAATTGGTGGTTGCAGCCTTATTTTTTTCTTGAGCATATTAAAATTTTTAAGATGAATAATTTATCATCTGAACTATAAAAATTGATTGTAGACTTTTTTACATATCTTAAAATTAAAATTATGAGTATAAATATTGAATCTTATAGAAAATTTTTATCCAAAAAATTAATGGATACAAATGAAGAAAATCAGCTAAAAGTTTATATTCCATTAGAAAATAACGAATCTGTTGGACTTTCATCACTTGAATTACCTACTATTATAAGTATGTGGCAACATCCATCTGAAGGAATTATTTATTTTAAATTTGAAGGACAAGATGATTATGTAGAATTTGATGATATGGAATTAGAATATTTAGACCAAATAATAAAAGAATTATAACATAAGAAAACCCCGGAGCAGAACTCATTTTTGAGTTTTGTTTCGGGGTTATTTTTTTTTTGATTTTGTATTATCTTTTAGCTTCTACATTAGCTAGCTGTTTAAATATTCTAGCAAAAGCAAAGTTTCCTGAAATAAATTGTCCAGCAGTTTTATTGCCAAATGCAGTTTTCCATGCATCCGATACAAATTTGGTAGGAACATTATAAATAGGAGGATCTGTATTCTCTCCTAAATATTCTATAACATTATATATTCCATATAATGAATCTGTTGCAGGTCTTAAAGGTCTATATGCCAATTCTGTAAGTAAAATATTTATTCCATCCATATCTTTATATGATTTTTTAACTTCTGCATAGGCAGGATCTAATACAAACTTAAATAACATAGCAAACAATGCAGCTAAAGCTGCAGTAATTGCTAATTGTTTCATACTATTCCAGGTATTTGGATCATCAGTTATATATTTAATTGCAGCATCAAGTCCATCATTTTTTAATATTTTTGATGCTCCTTTTAATGTGTATATTACTCCCTATACTGGAATTGGAACTCTTTTTAATACTGGATTTAACTATTCTTTTGTTAATTCTTCATTAGAATCTAAATTAACATATTTTTTAGTTCCATCTTCATTAGTAATTTCTGTATAAATATTTCCATTATCATCCTAAAAAAGTAAATTTCCTTCTAAATCAGTTTCTTGTTCTGTAATCATTTTAGAAACATTATATTTTCCAGGTTTCATCATCCAGTTATTCCATATACCATTCATCCAAGTTGTATACATTCCAAAAAAGGTTCCTATTGCTGTAAAATCTCCCATCTAACGTTTACTTCTATCATAAGAACCATAAATATTATCAGAAACTTCCTTAATAGATATTATTTCTTGGTTAGAATAAGGAGTTGGAAGATCGTCTGTATATTTTAACTATTTAGAAGGATCAGGATGGTCCTAATTCCATTGTTTTATATACATCATATAAAGAGCTTTTTGTTCTTTATATTTTGGATTATTTTTATTAGCATCATTGGTTAAAAGGTTAAATCTTTTATCCTTTCTCCAATTATAAATAAGTTCATCATCTTTAACTTCCCAAGCATCAAAAACTCCATCTTCCATTGCTTGAGCTATAAATAATGTCATTCTATTAAGAAAATCTGGAGCACGAAGTGAAGAATAAAACATATTATCCCAATTAGCTAAACCTTGTCTTCCAGTTTTTAATCTTTCTACAATACGTGCTGTATCTGTATTAGATAGTCTATATTTTACACAAAGTTTACTAATTAAAGTTAATTTCATTGCATCTAAACTTCCATTCTTAACTACATATGCATAAGCCTTAGTAAGATTTTTAGAAGATATATTTGTCATATAAGAACTTGCAGTTCTTATATAGTTTTCCATAAATCCATTTTCAATATCACGAGCAGCTGCTATAACATTTCCAGCTATATTTAAAAATGTAACATTTTTTCTTACACCTTGTCCAATTGCCATTATTGTCTAAGCTATACCATTATCAGTTATTGGCTATTTAAATATATGTAAATTTATATATTTTTGAATAAATTCCTGTTCATCTTTAAATATTTTTTCTGATCCAGAGTTTTCGCCTAATATAGTCATCTAAAGTAATAATGATTTTGTTCCAAGAAGCATTCTATTTATTTTTTCAGTATATACAGAACTAAATAAACGTTCAGTTAATAAATCCTCTACATTAGTTTCAAAATAATTTATTCCACATTTTTCTATATATTCTTTTCTATCTTTTTCTGATCTTTGAAAAGGGTCATGAAATTTCATACTATCCATTCCTTGTCTGAAATATTCTGCTTCATCTTCAGTCATTTCATTAACAAACTCATTATATAATTCTTTTCCTTTTGTTTTGAATATAACTTTTAAAACACGTTTAGCATTATCTATTTTATCTTGAAGTGAAAATATTCTCTACCTATGTGTTGATTTAGAAGCTCTTTTTAAAGGAACATTTAAATATTCTCCATGAGTTAATATATATTTTGGAATCTCTGGATCATCCCAAGATGTAAATTTTTTATTATCTTCGTCCCTAAATCTATATTTATTAAAATAAAATAAAGCTTTTTTCAAAAATATTCGTTCATGTGGTTTTAAACTAGGATCATTATAAGGATTTTTAAAAACTAATAACCTATTTCCCTTATCATCAGTCTAGTATAAATGATTAAATAATCTATTCTAAGATCCTATTGTAAAGTTTTCAAATGATGTATATCCACATGCTTTATAAAAATCCATTATAAATTGTCTAATATTTTTAGAATATTCCTAATCACATTCTTCAGATATACTATCTATAGTTTTTTGTAAATTAGTAATAATTATATTAATATTAGAATTAGGAACAGTTGGAGCAGTAAACATATTTTTATCTATAAGTGATAATTTTTCATTATATTCCACATTTTCATGTGAATAATAAAGATATGCTTGTGAAAGTTGAATATAAAAATTTGCTAATTTTCTTTGATTTAAATCTGTAGTATCTAAAGCAAGTAATGGATTAGAAGCAATATTTGGAAACTACTCTCCAAATTGTTCCATAATTGAAAGAAGAATGGCTCTTTTACCTTCATCTCCCATCTATATATCTTCTTTTTTTAATTCTAATTTTTCTCCTATTACATCCTTTAACGTTTTAAAATACTAACTTGGAATCTATATAAGATTATCATATTCTTCAACTAAATTATCAAATAAATCTATATATTTTGATTTAATATAATTATTTTGAAATTTTAGTTCTGGATTTTTTCTTTTAACAATTTTAAATACATCTTTCATATAATCTTTAATAACATGTTCAATGTTATATCTATATGACATTCCCTATGAACTAATTACCTTAATATTTCCAAGTTTTACATCCTATAACTATGAAAGTATTGTATTTAATGTTACAATGCCTCTAACAGTTTCTACATTACCATAAGTTCCTCTCCACTAAAAGTCTCTATCAGTTAAATATCCTCCCAATATATTTTCTCCATAATTATATTTGGGTATTTGATTTAAATTTTTATCACTCAATACAACAACATCAAGCTAATTTGTATTATCTTTTTTATTTCTAAATAACAAAATTCCACAATCAGCTAAAGTATCAATAAATTCCCATTTATATGTTATTACTTCTTCTCCATTTATTTTTTCTATATCATAAGATATATACTGTTTTAGTAAAACATCTAAATAGCTTTGACCCTATTTTAATCTTGAAAAATCAAATCCTTTTAATTTTCTATTAAATGAATGTTTAATAGCATCAACAATATCTTCACATCTATTAGAATAGTCTTCATTTAGTGTAGATATATATTTCTTTATTAATTCTTTTATTTCTTTATTATCTTCTTTACTTGAAAAATCAGAAATTAAATGAGGCTTTCCTTCAATAGTTACAACATATCTATGCTATCCATCATTAATCTCTCTTATAGTAACTGGTTGTTCTGATCCAAATGCTGGAGCTCTTCTAATCCAATCATCTACACTTTTCATAATTCCTTCGTTCTCTACCTATAAAGAGGGAAATATAGCATTAAATAATTCCTTTGTATTATCCATTTCATCCTTTGATGGATCTTTAATTATGGTTCTTTGAGGTTTAATAAAGTATTTAGCTATATTATCCTAAGAATTATTATATTTTATTCCATGTTCATTTATTATAACATCTTCTACACTTGTAAATGTTGGATTAAAAGTCAATTTTATTGGAATATCATGAATTGTTATTCCTTTTATATCAATTCCATTATCAGCAAGCATTTGTTTTAAAAATGCTTGAGCTAATTCATATTTTTCCTTTTTCTTACTATTCCAATCTACTGAAGATTGAGAACTAACTTTAAAATTGTATATATGTAAATTTCCACTAGAATCAATTATAGCATAATCTATGTGGGCAAATAATTCAGTTGAAGAGTTTGCTAATTTAGATTTTAAATTTATTCCTCTAAAACAATTAGATTCCTAAAAATAACCTTTATTAACTACATAAAATTTTGTTAATTCATCAAATAATTTTCCTAATACATCATCTGAAAAAGAACTAGTAATTCCTTTAGCAAAATTTATAAAATTCTATTTTCTTTCAAGTTCAGATTCTTTATCTCCACCAATAAACTTACTTATGCCTATTTTATGAAGTTCTCTACTTATTTTCTAAATAGAAGTCCAACTATTTAATTCTCTATCAACTAATAACTAAGCTTCTTCCTAAGATCTACCTTCATCTATGTATTTTTTTATTTTATGTTGTTTAAAATCCTCTTTTTCTAAAGGAGTATAAATCCGTATTCCATCTATTACAGCTTCTCCACTGTTGTCAAGAAATTCAAATATTGAAAATTCTCCATTCTCTCCTCTAAATCCTCCTTCTTCATCAACTCCTCCAACAAAATAATTTTCATTAGATGTTTCTTTTATATTTTCTAAATTAAAACACTATGCTTGTTGTCTACTTAGTTCTTCTCCACTAAATATTATATCAGAAGCTTTACCATATAGCATTTTACTATCTAAATATCTATATAAGTCCTGAATACTTGCAAAAGATAATCCATTTAAACTATATTCACAATTCATATTAACAATTTTTTTCTTCTAAGTTACCAGAGTTTATTTGTTCTCTTATCCATTCAGTCTTTTTTCTAGATAAAGTAAATAAATCTTTATATTCATCTCCTAAAGAAGGATTTTTACTTAAAAAATATCCTATTTCTGCATTAAAACCCAATAATACTGTTTCTAATGTTGATCCAAATAATTCTTTTATAGATTTAGAATAGTTATTTGGGTCAAACAATTTTGAAGCAGCACTTCCTAATGCTTTATTTGAAAATATTATATCATATTTTGCATCTGAATTATCCTTAATCCATTTACTGAATTGTAATGCAAAATATTCTTCCATCTAATCTATTCTTGCATAATCAGAATAAGTATCCTAAATATGATCTCTTTCTAAATCCTATTCTCCAAGTTTCCAAACTTCTTCTAATAATTTGAAATATATATTTCTTATATTTTCATCTTTATTATTTTTTAAATATCCTAATAATATATGAGTATATTCATGAAATAAATCCCATTCATTAGCTAAATCTTTATTTATATATATTTCTCCATTCATAATAAATGCTTTAGCATGTAGACCTTTTTCTGATGCTTTTGATAATTTTTCTGCTTCTTCATTTGTTATAACATTCATTTTAACTCCTCCTAATCTTGGAGCTAATACTTGTTGTGCAGCATCTATAACAGTTCTTATTGGATATCTTCTATCTTTTCTATATTCAGGAAGTATTTCTTCCTAAATTGGAATTAAGTATCTTATTCCACTTTTACTTATTTTTCTTACAAAATAATGTTTTAATTTTGTAATACTTCCTATTGATTCAGCTAATTCTACAACTTCAGCTTTATTTGATTTATCTATCTATCTTCCATTTTTATAAGTAGGATTATTTAATTCACTAATAAATAAAAATATTTTTTCTGGAGTATTAATATTTTTTAATATAGTTTCTAACTCAGACTCATTATAAATTTCTCCTTTTAAATATTCATTTAAGTTCTACTATACGAATTTTTTGAAATCACTCTTTTTAAATTTTTTAATATTTTTAGATAAAAATGGGCGCATTTCTTCTGGAATATCAGACATCTAAAAACTTGGAACCTTATAATCTAATATTGTAATTATTGATCCAATAGATCCATCATGCGAATTTGAGGTTATTTCGATAGAATCACTTTCTTTTATTGTATGTAATGACTTATAGGCATTATCAACTATTTCTAAATCTAAAGAATCTATATATTTCTAAGCATCACTTAAAGATAAAAACATAGTTCCAGGCTAATCTTCTGTTGTATATCGTTTAGTTACATAATATTCTTTTGATTTATCTTCTAAAATCCTTTCCTAAATATAATATCCATTATAATATATAGGTTCAATTAATTTCTATATTTCATCAAAACCTATACCATGTGCTGACTTTAATGTTGCATAAAATTTTTTTAATGTCAACTGTTCTGCTGTCTCAGAATCATATTGTAAATTAAAACTTTTATCTTTATTTAAAATTTCAGAAATAAGAATATTCCATCCTGTAGATTCTTTTTCATAATTTTTTGTTACTTCTTTTCCAAAAATCTATTCAAACTCATTTTCCATCTAACTTAAAGGTTTATCTAATATTGAAGAAGCCGTATATAATTTTTTAGTTTTTTGTTTCTAATCTTTATCTAAATCTTTATTCTATTTTCTTATTTCTTTATTTTCTTCTTTAAGTGATTCATTTAATTCATCAACAAGTGTATTTATTTTTTGCTTAATATCAGTACTAGTAATATCTAAAATAAATGATTTAGAATATACTTTTTCTTTTAGTCCTTTTTTCCATTTTCCAGAATTGGATAAAGATTCAATCTAAGCATTTTCATATGTTTTTAGTTTTCTAGCAGAATCTAATATTTCATTTGCTAATTCATCTAGATAAACATATGCTCCAATAGTTTCTCCATTTTTTTCAAAAGTTATTTCTTTAAATCCGTTTTTATTCTAAACAAATGTTATTAATAAACTTTTTAATTCAACATTAGGTATATTATTATGAGATTTCTAAAAAACTTCTAGAGCCTTTTTTAAATAACCATTTTTTATTGTTTTTTGATAGATTGAGTTTAAATCTTTGATTATTTCACTTTCTTTTGTAAATTTATCAAGTATTTCATCTGATAATATAGTTTTGCAAAAAGAAAAATAATCAGCTAATTGTCCAACATGGTCAGCATCTACAATAAAAACTTCTTCTCCTGTTTTTTCGTCAATTAATCTACCATATTGGAGTTTTCCATCTACAGTTTTATATCTTCTCATAAATCTAACACGTTTGTCAGATATTTTTAATTCATCTGTATCTTCCGGAAATTTTGCTGTTGGAAATCTTTTTTTCAAAGTTTGTATATCAGTTTTAGTAATAGTATGACTATCTTGTGATAAAGTACCAATTTCCTAATACTAAACAACATTTTTTCCAGATTTTAGATGAGTTTGTATCTATTCAAGAAAATAATCCCATTTATTTTCCTAAATTAATAATTCTTTTAAAGAATTATAATTTTCTGGAAGATTGGAGGAATCTACAGAAATTTCTATAGGAGTTCCTCCAATCTTTAAAGTTATTTTACACTCGCTCATTCACATTTAGTATTATATGTTATTATATTTTGAAAATTAATAATATCATCAAAAGTATATTCTACTTCTTCAATATTATCAGAATTCAAACTATCAATTATATTATTTATATAATTTGCATATTCTAATCCAAATCCATATTTAAATTGATTCCTCTATCTTAAAACATACTCTTTATCTAATTCTTGAGGTTGTTTAGACATTAATTTAGGAATATCTCTATAATTTGAATATGTAGTATTTTCCCAATATATATATCCAGTTTCTGGATCAAATGTTTTAACAAATGGATCAGATCTTTTAATTTTTCCTATTGTTTCCCTAGATACCTAAGGAGCTAATTTAAGCAAAATATCTTTTAAAGAAGTTGATTTTCTAATCTTTTCTAGTATAGTTTCATTATAATCCTACTTTCCTAAAAATCTTAAATATTTCATCATATATGATTCCTAACCTTTTCCTTCAAAATCAGTAATAAAATCTTCAAACAATTCTGTAAGTCTTTCAGAACCATACTAATTTTTATTCACAATTAAGTTATACATTATAAATAAATCAGAAATACGTTGAGAACCATAATAATATTTTTCTAACTACTTTAATCCTTTTAAATATTTATAATATTTCAATCTAGTACTTGGATCTATATCTTTTAAAGTTAAATTTATATTTGCCATATACATTGGTCTTCCTCGATCTGAAGTAGTAACAAGTCCATTTAAAAATTCTAATACATCTGGATTCTGCATCATTTCTTTAGACTTATCTTCTGAAAGAAGTGTTCCATTCTTTAATTTAGGAATTATATATTTTTCAAATACATATTTAAAAGAGGCTATATCTGAATCTTTTTTCAATCTTAATGTTTTAGTTTTAGCAATTGTTTCCTTATAACTTGAATCTAATATTGTCCAATCCTCTTCTATTTTTACAGGAAAATCAAGTTCTTTTATAAACTATTCTATAAATAATTCACTAAAGATTCCTTGCATTTTCTTTTCATAATTATCAGGAGCATATGGATATAATTCTCTAAGCTTTTCTGAATATTCATTTATAAGTTGTCCTTTTATAGATATATGTCTATCAATATTATTAAGAACAGACAATGCTGCATACATCTATTTGAAATGAGGAATATTATCTAAAAAATAAAATATATTTATACTTTCTTTAATATGATTATAATATTCAGCTGTTAACTTTCTATATTCTGGATCATCTAACCATTTATTTACATCGAAATTTTTTGAATATACATCTTTATATTTTTCAGTTACTCCATATTTCTACATTTTTTCTTTATCAAATCTTTTATTCTTTTTAGAAATATGTAGTTTTTTCTCAGCTTGTACTATTACATTTTTAATAGAATTTTTCCATTTCATTAAATCTTCTTTAGTCTAAGGAATTCCCTAATTTATTCCAAGCAATCTTCCAAAAGAACTAAATTCATTAGCCCCAGTAAATACTTTCTATAGATTTTCTAAATCACTTAAGAATATATTTACATCTTTAGATTTTCTGATTGCATCTAATTCAGATTTAATACTATTCATTAATAATGATGGAACTCTTTCTAAATTACTACTATCAGTTGGATTTTTTATATAATCAATAGCCCATTCTATTACATAATTTATATCCTAATCTAAAGATATAAATATATTTTTTTCTGTAATTTTATCTATAAAAGATACAGCAGGACTAGTCATAAATTTAACTATGTCTTCAACATCAAAACCCAAAGCCATTAAATATAAATGACATTTAGCCATTTTATTTCCTGCATTAATACAAGCTAATATAAGTTCTTTAGCATTATCAGTCGCAGCAGATATATATTGAGAACCTATATTATCAGAAGATATTTTAGGAGCTAATTTTTTAAGTGCTTCTTTATAAAATTCAGAATCAGAATTTAAATCAGGAAGAGTCTAAATTAATACGCTATTATATTCATCATTACTTCTTCCCTATATTCCTGATAATTCTATATTGAAAGTAACCATATTTACCTCTCCCCTATTCAATGCTTCTAATGTAGCAGTTCTCCACATAAATAAAGCTTTCTATCCGTTTGCAGCTATTCCAGTAACAGCTTTACCTGTCATATTTTGATTCTACATAATATTAACAGTAGCGGGATTATATAATGTAAGACTTTTTGCTAATTTAGATTTTTCTGTATTTTTAGCAGGGGTTCTTAAAGAAGCTATTTCTACAGGACTATAATTTTCATCTAAATTACCTAATGCATTACTTATTTGCTAGATATGAGAAGAAATAAAATTCTTTAATATTTCATCCTTTGTTTTAGGAGAAAGTTCTGTATTTTCATGTTTTTCTAAAATAGATAATATATATTTTTTCTTTTCGTCAGAAATAGCTCCAAGATATATACTTACAATTTCTTTTTTAGAATCAGAATTTCGATATATTTTTTTAATTAATTTAGCTATTTGTAGTATTCTTTGAACAGAATGTTCTTCTGTATTAAATACCTACATTACTTCATTAGATATATTTATTCCAGCTGCTGACTCTTTATATTTTATATTTCTAGGAAGTGGTAATGTTTCACTTGCAGTTATATGTTCAACAGAACTAAAATCAAATAAATCACTCCAACCTAAATACATTCCATTTCCATCAAAACTATATCCCATCATATAAGATTTATCTATATCATAGTCAGAGCCTTGTAAAAATGTCTAGAAATGAGATACTATACAATATCCAGTATTTAATCCAGTAAATCCTACACATTGCATTGCCATAAATGACTATAAAGTTTGTGCAGGAATACGTGATGATATAAATTCTAATGATTTTAAAAATGAATTATATTTTTTAACAGAATGTTTGATTTTATAATCTTCATTCCAATATTGAAGTTTAGTTTTCTTATACTTTTCAACTAATTCTGTTATTTCATCTTTAAATTCAGGATTTTTTCTTTTAATAAATTCTAATTCTCGAATAATTTCATCAGTAGATTTTCTTTTAGAAGCAGTTTCTCTTTTAATTCCGTACTTTTTTAATGTTTCATCAGAAAATAATCTACTTTTTCCTAAATTTAGATATATATAATCTCTTGAACCATCTTTTACAGATTGTGAAAAACTAAGTACATTTTCTAGTATATTACTAGCATAATCTCCAATGTCAGTTCCTTTATATTGCTATTTAATATATTTAAAAATATCTCTTACCTAATAATAATTATTCTTTTTTATTGTATATCCAGGTTGAATAGCTAAGAAAGAATCAGATCTATATAATTTATTTATAATTTCATTTAATTGTTCGCTCAAAAGTTCTTCTTCTGACGCATCTTCTTTTGGCAGTAATACCTTTTTTAAATTTTCCTAATCTATACAATATTTAGTATAAGTATTACCCTTATCCTTAATTGAATACCTGGTTAAAAATTCAAAATATTCTACAATTCTATCTCCATCTATATAAAGACTTCTTCCACTAGGATTAGATTTTTTCTTTAAAGGAATTTCTTTTTTAGTTTTTTTATCAATAAATACTTTATTTTTCTGATCAAATTCTATTTCATCAGTAACATCAATTTCTCTTCCTATTTCAAGAGTATCTCTTCCTTCATCATCCATTATATAAACTCTATTCAATACTTTTGAATCTCCTCTTACATCTTCTTGAATTCTTACTTTATTTTTATATGAATTTTCCCAAGGTTGTTTCCAATCTCTAAAAGAGGGTTCTTTATCTAAAGATATATAAACATTATCTTCAGCATTTTCTGTTATTAATTGAATATCAAAATTATGTACCTAACTATCTATACTTTTAATTTCTTTTCTCTAGAAATATTTTGGACCCATTCTTAATATTTTATATAAACTATCATTTGCTCCTATATTAAAATTGGTTTTATAGATATTTGACATAATTGTTTCTGCCTTTTTAACCTATATATCAATTACAGAATAAGTAAGTTCACTACCAAATTCATTCCATTCTGTATATTTACCATTTTCTAAATTAAGTAAAAATCTTTTTATTCTACTACTCCATATTTTTTCAGATTTTTCATCTCCAGAACTTTTAGCCTTAAATAATTCTTTATATACCTATGAATCAAATATATTAATTGTTTTAGTAATAGATCCTTTTTGATATGTAAATTTAACTCTAGCTGGAGCTAAATTTCTTGGGACATTATTATTTTTAATTATACTATTAATTATTACATGTTCTTCTGGAGCTATTAATCTTTTACGTTTTAAATAATCATTTACAAAGTTTACTGTATCTAATTTAAAATTATAATATTTTCTTAAATTATCTAAAGTAATTTGTATAGACTATGTTTCTAAGCCTCTTGTATAAGTTATAGTTATTGTATTATCAGGATCAATATCAACTAATGAATCTATAGTAAGTTTTGTTTCAGGAGTTAAATTATAAACTGGAGTATCAGGAAGTTTGTATGCTAAATAAGCATCTACAACATTTTTATAATATTGCTACTAATTTCCGTTATATGTTACTATTTTTTTAGCTTTATTATATTCTAAAGCAAGATCAAGTAAGTCCTCATATTGAACAGGATTTCCATCAATTTCCCATATTTGATAAATATCAAATCCAGGAGCCATAACCATTCCGGAACCAGAATATTTTCTTTTAATACCTTTTTTATTTATAGCAGAAGCAACAGTTTGTATAATTTTATTATATAAAGTAGAATCACTAAAAGGACATAAAGTTCTATCAAATTTATGATCTGTGGTTAAATTAAATGTTTCCTCTAATTTGTCTAAAATAGCTTTTAACATTCCTCGTCTATCTCGACTATTATTAATAACCATTTTTCCTACAAAATCATAAAGTTTATTTTTTGTTTTTCCATCAGATATCTCTAATTCTTTTAATGCTTCTATTTCTGTTTTTAAAGCATTTAATGTTTGTTCACCTAAAGCTCTATATACATCATAAACTTCATCATGATATAATCCAGTAGCATCAAGAGCAGATATTACCTAAGACATTTCAGTAACTAATGCTTCATCTGCTTCATGATCAGAATCCTACTATATACCATATTTTAAAGTACTTAATTGAACATAATTAAGTTTTTCATTATCATAATATCTCTCAGAAGGATTAACATTTGAAGTTCCATTTTTAGAAGCAGAATCATTAACAACACAGTTAATTAACATTGATTTTAATGGTTGTATAAAATCCTTCTATGTTGCACTTGCTAAAACATCCTTATTATTATTATGTTTAATAGGATTTTTACTATTCTTTAATCTATTCTATAAATCTTCAGTGGGATAACTTACATAATTCATAAATTGAGCAACAGCTCTACAAGAACTTTCTGAATATGATAAATTTCCTTCAATTAAAGAACAACTATAAATTCCTCCCATTGCTGAATGTAACTAATACAAAGAATCAATTGTTTTTAATCCTCTTTCTTTCCAATCAGCAGGAATTTCAGTATACCTATAATGTTCAGAATTAGCATCAAATAAATGATATACTTTATATGGTTCACTACTTAATACATCTCCTTTAACACCAACTGTTTTCTCTAAAGTATAATATATTCCAGTATCCTTATCTTGTCCAAAATCAACAATTTGTCTATATTCTGTTCCTAATTTATAATATAAATTATTTTCATCATTTATAATATAATCTCCAAAAGAATATCCTACAATTGCCCAATCTTTAACAAGATTAATTTTGCCTTCCCATTTCATATCATCAGTCATCTTCTTAAATAAATTCTACATTATTATAGAAGATCTAGATGATTTGAGCATAATTCTATTTGTTATAGTATTTACAGCATATTTAACTAAACGTCTGGCTCCATAATCGGGAGAATCTATATCCCATAATGGTTTTCTAACGTCTCCAACTTCAGAATCATCAAGTGAATTATTTTCATGAATAGATGTAAATGGATCTATCCAAGCACAACCATCATGTGAATCTTCATCTGCATCTTCGCTAAACCCATAATTGCCTTTAAAATCATGTACAAATGCCTTTACATCATTGATATATGCTACATTATAAACAGGAAGAATTCCATCTAATTTACCCTAATCATAAGGGCGAATAGTTCCAGGAATTGCAACAGTTCTTTTAAATTGAGCATTATGTGCTAGAGCCATACAACTATAAATTTTTGAATTGACTGTTCCTTTTAATAATTTTAATTCAGCCTATAATGAATTTATTTTAGATACTATTTCTTCTGACAAATTATTATATGTTTTTCCAGTCTCTGGATTTATAGTAGTATTAATAAGAGCATTTAATTCTGCTTGTTTATTTAATACTTTCTCCTGTAATTCAACAAGATTTTCTCCAGTACCTGTAATAGTTTTTAGTTCTTTTATTTTATGATGTAGTTCATGACCCATCAATCCTAATTTGATATTATTATTTATAACATTAGATATATAAAAATATTTTTCAAGTAAAGGGTTTATTTTTATTTTTCCAGAAATTATATCTTGTTTTGTAATTTTTTCATTAAATCTAACTGGAACTCCTCCTTTTAAAGCAAATATCATATATCCATCTCTAGTCCAATATTTTTCTTCCATTTTTGCTTTATCAAAAGCTTTCTTTAATTGAGAAGACATTGGAATCATAGTATAATTTTCTAATAATTGATTAATATAACTAGCTAATTCTCCATTTAAAAAATCAGTTAAATTTTCAATATTAGAAAATATATTATTATAATAATTACATAAGATTTCATTAGCAGAACAACTATTACTACCTAATATTCTATAATGTAGATCTTTAAATAGTTCTATATTTTTATTTTTAGCTTCAGATATTAACCAAGATTCTGATTTATCTTTCATTAATCTATTAGCTTCAAAAAATACTTCATTATCAGTACCAGATATATTAAATAATACTCTATAATCATTACATATTTTTGTAAACAAATCCTTATAATAATTACCTTGTGTATCCATAATTTTAGTTATATGGAATTTATTTTGTAATGTATAAAGATTAGCTTTACCATATATTTTATCTAATGATACTACATAATTTAAAAATTTCTTTTTATCAGAATATGTAACAGGCTATGAAATAAATGTTCCATCTGCTAAAGGAATTATAAATTTATCTATAAAACTATGATAAAATAATTCAGAAGCAGAAAATTGATCTACACTTTTAATTTCTCCATATCGAGTTTCAATATCTGTATCAATCCAAGATGAAAGAATTGCATCAGCATTTACTCCAGAGAACATAAGTCTTTTATTTATTCCCGTATCTTGTCTATAAAAATCATGAATAATATTAGTAAAATATACAGATACATTAGGAACATTATCATTATTAAGATTTTTAGTTACAGAAGATGAGTCTATTCTTCTTATAATTCTCTAAGCTTTAATTATATTATCAAAAATAGAATCATTAGTGTTTATTACTCCAATTAAATATTCTTCTCCATCAACTTCCCTAAATTGGCTAGAATTAAGAGTTTTAAAGAATTTATAATTTGGAAAATTTTCATTAGTTTCTATATTATCTCTAATATATTTACTATTAGAACCTTGTATTTGTTTATTTTTTAATTTTAATAATATATTTATTTTTCTAGCAGAAGCTACTCTAAGAGATTGTAAGAATAATTCCTAAATTACATTTCCATTTCTTATAAATATTAATGTTCTAAGAGTTTGATAACCTAAAACATCAGTATGAAAATCAGTTGTTAAATTTCTATCTATAAATTTAATTAACTCTATAAATTCTTTGTCTTTATCATCTTCTGATTTCATCATTTTTTCAATAGAACCTACAGAATTTAACTAATCAATTTGCTTTTTAAAATAAGCATCAATACTAGTACTATCCCCTATCCCATTAATTTTTTCTATATGAGGACTTTTAATATTATCATTAAATATTCCAAAATTTTTGCCTATTTCTGTAAAAGAAATTATAAATTTTCCATATCCTACATCTCCGTTGTGGTCTAAAACAAATCCATCTATATCTTCATTAGTATCAACAACTTCATCATTTATTTTTCTAAATAAAGCTATAACATCATTAAATGAAGTATTTTTTTTCTTC
>Ga0326514_10000477_pt1 | contig 27223 bp, 21 predicted proteins | sample 3_2548_0518_D_FD_203653 | JGI IMG/M metagenome (GOLD analysis project Ga0326514, IMG submission 203653) | Bovine rumen microbial communities from UC Davis, California, United States - 3_2548_0518 | ecosystem: Host-associated > Mammals > Digestive system > Stomach > Rumen | place: USA... | reverse complement strand
TTGCCCTCTTTTGCTCTTAACGACGCTCATGCTCGTCGCCCTCCTTTCTTATGAAGCGGCCTCCCTGTCGGTCGGCGGGATAATTAGATATTTAGGTACAGAAGCCGAGACACACGCCATCACTGTAGCTGGCGTTACTGTTGTACACGTTGCCGTAGTAGTCCACAAGACGGAAATTAGCGTCGTTGCCCGAACGAGCCGAACGCAGCCACCAGAGCGTAAACGAAGAAGATCCGACAACTGCCTTCTTGCGGCTTGCCGCGTCCTTATAGATCAGGTTGTAAACCGGCCCACTCTGCTCATAAGACGTTCCTCCAAATATCTCTCTTGTGGAGGGAATCCACAGCTTCTCAGTAGAGGTTACGTCTCCTCCGGAGGTCTTGTCGTAGGATGTCTTGGAGACGGGCTTGATCAAAGTCTTCAGCGTTGCGGGCAGCTTGTTCCATATCGTGCCGTTCTCAGCCAGGTACGTTTTCATCTCGCATGCCGGATAACCATTAGCGTTTGATCCGGAAGAATTCATCGGCTTCTTAGTCACCAGCAACTGCTTCGCCACCCACGTAATAGGCGCCTTATTTCCGCTGCCATCCGCCAGGTCGTCCGTATCCATAGCAACGATCTGCATGATGATGTTGCCCTGATCGCCCAGGTCAACGCATTTCGTATCCCCGACGGCATACTTGGTAGAGTACGTGCCGTCTCCGACGGCGGATGCGATCTCCTCCCAGGGGTCGGAGATAGATTCAGCAGATAGAGAGAAGCCGAGACACACGCCAATACTGCCGTTGGCGCTACGGCTGCTCACGCCGCCGTCGTAGTTCACATAACGGAAACTAGCGTCGCTGCTCGAACTAGCCGAACGCAGCCACCAGGGCGTAAACGAAGAAGATCCGACAACTGCCTTCTTGCGGCTTGCCGCGTCCTTATAGATCAGGTTGTAAACCGGCCCACTCTGCTCATAAGACGTTCCTCCAAATATCTCTCTTGCGGAGGGAATCCACAGCTTCTCAGTAGAGGTTACGTCTCCTCCGGAGGTCTTGTCGTAGGATGTCTTGGAGACGGGCTTGATATGCTGGCGAATGACCTCCGGGATAAGCGGCAAAATCGTGTCATTCAGATACGTTTTCATCTCGCATGCCGGGTAACCATTAGCGTTTGATCCGGAAGAATTCATCGGCTTCTTAGTCCCCAGCAACTCTTTCGCCACAAACGTAAGCGGCGCTTCCTCGTTGTCAATCGCCACGATCTGCATATTGATAGTACCTTCGCTCCCCAGGTCCATCGGCTTGTAATTGCCGACCTGGTAAGCCGTGACGTATTCTCCACTCTCCAGCTTGGCGATGATCGTCTCCCAGCTGTCCGTGATCTCCACGTCCTGAGCCGTCTGTTTCTCCTCGAACACCGGATAGAAGCTTGTATTGCCAGTGATCACCATGTTGCTCGGGTTCCATCCCTTGAAGTCATAGCCTTCCTTGGTGGGTGTGGTGCCGTTGAACTGGACCGTCGTGCCGTAATCCACGGTGCCATTTTGAAGCACTGTACTGCGGTCTTCGGCGTAGAAGGTGTAGCTGTACTGCCGCACCGTCTGCGTGTAGGTCGCCGTGACGGTTCTCGGACCGTTGACCTGATTGATCTTGCCTGTCGTCCGGTCGTCGCAGCCTGTCCACTCCTTAAACACAAACGTATACTGCGCTGTGGAGCTCTTGGTCGGTGTGCTGCCCGTATACTGAGCGCTCTGTCCGCCAACCACCTGCTTGGTCTGCAGCACGCTTCCGCCCTCGTTCACCCACTGCACCTTGTAGGCCGCGATGTACTGTGCCGTCACGGTCTTGTTCTCGTGGATGTTCGTCGGCAGCGTTCCCCAACCGTTGTAGTTGTAGGTCGTGCCGTCAGAGTCAGTAGGTCTCGAAGGCGCGCTGATCTGGCCGCCGGTCACGGGGTCAGTCGCGTTGCCGCCCTCGGTAACTGCCTGAGCATACAGCTTCGTACCGTCGTAGTTGCGGAAGTACACGATGTAATTCGGCACACCGTTCACCACGACCACCAGATTCGGATAGTTGTCCTGGATATGCTCAAGCAATTCGCCGGTAATGCTTCCCACGTTGACCCTGCCATACACGACCGGCTTCTCTGTGGTGTTGTCATCCTGATCCAGGCCCATGCAGCTATCCAGCCTCGCGATGGTCGCCGCCAGTGAAGCGTTGTCCGTTGCGTTCCATTCGATATTCATCAGTCTGACGCGGCTCAGATTCGTCGCGCCGTTGATGATGGCCTCGATAGGCAGTCCGGGCGTGTTCTCGATGCGCAATGTTGACAGCGCTCCGTAGCCCTCCATGACGAAGGTTGACAGGTCGCTCTGGTTGCGGATCGTCAGGTTGGTGACGGTGTCAGGCAGCTCCAGGTGAGACACATGTCCACCCACGGGAAGCTGCACTCCGGTAATGGCCGATCCTGTCGCCAGAATCGTCTCGATGCCGCTGCACTCACTCAGGTCTATGGGCGAGGTTAGCTTCGTACAGTTGCAGACGTTCAGCTCTGCCAGAAGCTCCTTGTGTCCCACTTCAAGCTCTGTCAGATGGTCGTTCACATAGCCCACTGCGCTGCTTCCGATGATCAACCGCTGAAGCTTGGTGGCCTTGGAGAAATCCGAGAGACCGATATTCAGCGGAGATAGATCACCAAGGTCAGAAATCTGATCGGCGGAGTGAATATAAATCTCGGTGTTATCCATGCTGCTCAGGGGGTTCATGAACGTATAGCTGCTGTTACGGTCCATCCGGTGGGGTTCGTTGTGGCCCGAAGCGTAATCCACGTATCCGTAGATCGGAGAATAAGCCGTAAGGGTGATGTTCTGGGTCTCAATCGGATGGGCGTTGTCGGTATAGCCTCTTGTGATGACGACGTTAGTCAGCGCCTCGCCTGCATGGTATTTGGAATCACGGTATTTAAATGCGCCGTTCAGCCACCACGCCCGCTGGGAGCTCTTGTCACCCTGAAGCATTGCCAAACGGTTTACGCCGCTGTCGAGGAAGGGCTTCAGGTATTTGTTGAACATGTCTTCGTTCCACATGCGCATCGGCCACTTTTCCTGGTGGCTGGTAAAGCGCTGTGAAACATGGTCGTAATCGAAAAGGTTCGGCTTGGCGCGTATGGCGATGTACATGGCCTTCAGCTCCGACTCAAAGGCATCCCGCACATTGCACCAGAGCACCGAAGAGCGTGCCAGGAATACGCTTTCACCGTTTCTGCTGTCGGTGTCTTCCAGCCAGTAGTCGAATACCAGCTTGCCGTCGTTATCGATCCCGATCGCGGTATCCATGTCGTAAGGCAGCACAAGCCAATGGACGCCGTCAAAGGTCGCGAAGTGCATGTTCTTGCCCCGGGAGTCCACCATCAGGAAGAACTCGGTGAACAGGTAGTAGAACAGCATGTTGTTCGTCACAAAATAATCACTGAAATGAGCCTTGAAGTCGGCCAGCATCTCGGCGGCTTCTGTGTCGTCCGCGGCGTTTTCCCGGTTGTGCGAGCTCACAAAGGTGAATACCCGCTGAAGGGCTGTAGTGTCGTAATACTTCGCCGGATAGATGGACTTGATGTCTTCCTTCCATCCTTCGCCGGTAAAGTCGTCGGTCATGAAGTTCGTCAGGGCCGTCGTATTATTTCTGAAGTCCCAGACCTCCATCGCAGGGTAGTCCAGGAAACCGAATACCTCGGGCGTGGCCTTGTCGTTGTTGAAGTTCGCCTTGCTGTAGAATACCGTCTCGTTGTGGTCGATGTCCTTCCAGAACAAAGCGATGGGCTTTCCAGCAATGCCCTGGCGTATGGCTGGGTTTTCCAGCTGCGGAGGAGTCTTATAGCCCATTGAGTCACAAATATCCTCATACAGCTGCACCAGGCCGACGTTATTCACGCCCTCGGAAGATGCAAAGTCCACCTTCAGGCAGAACAGATTCGTCGGAATATCACCCGGGCGAAGCGGATAGTTCTCAGCGGCATTGCCATTGATGTACAGGCCGTTCTCCAGCTTGATCGTGAAATTCTTGATTGGATACTTGGCCGACGTGGTGCCTTGGACGTCCACCAATGCGTGGCTTGCCGTGAAGCTCTGCGACTGATTGACCCGGTCGACGTAAGTAATATCGCAATCCGTGGCGTTTCCCTTCGCCTCAGGCAAGGCCCTGCACGCGATGACCATAAAGGGAAGGCTGATCGGAAGCTTGTCGGCCTTGATCAGCTGGTCCACGTCCAGTATGTTGTTGGCATTGTAGGAGTTCCTGCGCTCCAGCAGCGTCGGCTTGTCGCAAATCAGGTTGTCCAGCACATCTCCCCTGCTCAGCTCCTTGCCGTACAGACGAATGGTGTACAGGTCCAACCCGCAGGAATCTGTACCGATGGATATGGTGGCTGGAACCCTCTGGGAGAAGTTGTCATTCAGCGGATACTGGGTCACACCGCACATGACGCCGTTGATATAGATGAAGATAAACCGATTGCTCACCTTCTGCTCCACAACGAACGTCACCCGCACATGACTGTCCTCCTTAAACAGCATCGAGATGGAACTCTGCTCCGAGAACAACGACGCCTTCTGGGACTTGATCTCAAATCCCCTGCCGTCGTTCATGCAGGATATGACGATGCTGTCGAAATCCCGAACGTCGTGGGTGGCCATCTCGATTTCGATCGTATAGCCTGAGCCCTCCACGTCGCTGGAAAATGGCGTGAAGTCGATGTCCATTGTGTCGCCGGGCAGGAACCTCAGCATAGCCTTGTTGTTCTCATCGTACATCCAGCCGTCCGTCTGACTCCAGATGAAACCGTCGAACGTCGCTGAAATATTATTGCCGTAGGACCAGGTAGCCGGGTCCGGTTCAGAATTGCTTCTTCCGTCCGCGTTGAACTCCAGAAGCAGTGAATCCGTGACCTTGCTGATCGGGAATACATACTCATCGACCGTGACCTGCAAATTCTTGATGGTCGATCCGCAGGTGATCCGGAACGTCACATTTCCGGAGGGGAAGTCGTTGATGATCCACGGCTCGGTAGTCGAACGGTCCTTGGCAATCGTGCTCGAGCTGTACACCTCACCGTTGCCGTCGATGACCGACAGCGTTACCTGCGCTGTCTCACTTGCCGGGTTGTACACCGCGTAAGGAATGACCACCGTATCGCCTTCAATAGCGGTTGTCTGGTTGAACGGCGTGGAGATGATGGGCGTTAATTCGCTACCGATCCAGTACATGGCCAACCGCACCGGCGTATCGCGGGTGTCGAGATGGATGCCGCCCTCATTGGACTCGGCCCACATCTCAAGAATATGATCGCCGTGCCGCTGCTCATCGAGCAGATAGGACCGGCTTCGACCGCTGCTGGCCACGATCTCGCTGTCGATCTCCGTGCCGTCCAGTATGAAGTGAACGGTCTTGTCTCCGGCGCCGGTCACGGTATAATATACCGTAGCCTGGCCGCGATAGCTTGAAATGGGCGCCGTCGTCGTGGTTAGTGACAGCACCAGTACAGTTACAGTATAGTTAAGAGTTCTTACAGTGCCCTCTGAGTTTTCAACCTTAACTTGGACGGAGTTTTCACCAGGGCTCAGCCAGTCAGTGATGTCGATGTCGTTGTCGCCCTGAATCGCTGAGAATGTTGTCTTGGTGTCACCGCCAACGACAATACGGCCAATACCATTGCCGTCGTCCGCCCCAAATTCATCCACCGAAGCGTACTCAAACTCAAGACTGACTCGGGAAGCGGAGGTTGTCGTGATATTTCTGTCGGGGAGCTTGTTGACCAGCGTCGGACGATAGAACGTCTGGCTCTGTCCGCCACCGCCGCCTCCTCCGCCACCGGTCGAAACTGCGATGCCGTCTCCGATGATCTGGCCGTCGCTCATCAAATATAGAAGCTTCTCTTCCTCGTTGAAGAAGAGGTTGTCGGCTTTCATCTTGATGTCGGCGGTGTTGACGCGGACCTTCTCGCTCAGTGTTGCTTCGATCTCGTCGACAAGGCTGGCCAGATCATTGCCGTCGTTGGCGACTTTCCGAAGCGCGCTGATGATGGCGTCGCGAACTTCTTCGCCGTATATGGCCGATTTGATCTGGCCGGTTTCATAGCTGATATTGGCCATATTGTCACCGCCTTACTTCTTGCTCACCTTGAAAGTGATCATGTCTTTTTTCGCCAGCTCTTCCACCGGCACATTGAGGTCAAGGCTATAAATATCCTTGGCATCGTTGGAGGTGTCGACAATCATCGTGCCTTCACCCTTGTAATTCTGGCTGCTGATACCGAGAACAGCACCCAGGAACAGATCAATACCTGTGACGGTCGCGCCAATCTCGGTACCGTAGGGCAGCCCCCAAATCTTTGCCAGCGTGATCCAAAGCGTGGCCAGCGCCGGCATGAGATACTGGGCAATCCATTTAAGTGTGTCATACACTTTATTGCTGAGTGTCATTTTGATTTTCTCCTTTCAAGTCAGGCTCCGTGGCTGTCGGGAACGATAGGCAGCTTGTCTACCTCTCGCATCAGTCTTTCCGCAGAACCGTCGCCCCCCATCTGCTTGTAGGGCACATAGAGGTATTTATAGAGGTCCTCATATTCATTCTGGGTGATATTGCCTCTTTCGATGTACTCCATGGCACTGTCACGTATGGCCTTGTAGCCCAGGCCGAGAATGATTTTGCTCTTTGCGCTTTTCTTGTCCACAAGCTTGGTAACCAAACCCCAAAAGCCAGCAGAAGCAAGCACCGCACAAAGAATGGTCACGACTATATTGGACAATGTGCGTCACTCCTTGTAGAATAATGCAGAGGGCTGCCCAAGCATGACCCAGGTAGCCCTCTGCAGTTGGTCGCTCACCGCTGCTCCAGCTCGTTGAGCGCGATCTTCAGCGCGTTCTTGCGTTCCGGGTCGTCGGTGTTGTCCATCATGTGATGGAGCTTGTGGATGGCCTTCTCCTTCTCGCTGTCATAGTAACGGCGTCCGGAGCGGTCGTTCATGCCGTCGTAGTACATTCCGCCCATATCCGGGTAATAGGGATGATGCCCGCTGCGTCCGTCCCAGTCCTCGCCGTTTCCGGAGGTGTACTGGCCCAGGGCGTTGCGTCCCCTGGCATAGCTCATCTCAGGCAGGTGTCCCGCGCCGGGATGCCCCTGTCCCTCTTCCATGGCTTCAATGGCCAGGTTGTAGTAGATGAGCTTCTTGAGGTTCTTCATGGCGTCGATTTCCTGAGGCGACCACGTGCCCTTTGCGAACATCTTGTCATAATCCTGCTGGAAGGCCATGTTTTCCTTCTTGCACTGTTCTCCCATTTTGATTTCCTCCTCTCTTGGTTACTGCAGGTCGTTCCTTCCGAAGGCGATAATCAGGTTCTTGATGTCAATCGGCTGTGTAGAGATGTTCTGCACGGCCACGGACTGGCAGCAGTTCCTGAGAATCGGCAGCGGAAGGTCGGTTCCGATGTGGTTGAAGTCCCCGACAGCGGCCGGGGTCGAGTCCATCTCGGAAAGCGGGTAAGTAGCGCCGTCCACCGAAATCGCCACGGCAATCGGCTCAACCGTAGCCCCTTCAGAAAGAGCCACGTTCATGTTGACCTTCACGTCGTAGAGCGTCGGGTTGTTGCGCTTGCAGCAGGGGCCGTTGTTGGGCCTCCACCCGTTGAGGGAGAAAATGGGAGTGTCGTCACTGTGGCCAATAAGCCCGAGATTGCAGGGCACAACGGTTGCGGTGAACACAGCAAAACCGCCGGGCTGTACTGTCTGAACAGCGTTTGCGCTATATACAGCCATTGCGTACACCTCCCGTTTTACTGTCCGCAGCAGCGATTGGCATTGCAGTTACAGGGATTGTAGTTCTGCGCGCAGCAGTTGGGATTCTGCACCACGTAAGCCGGTCTCGGAGTGGGCGCCAGATACTGCTCCAGGGCCGCGGTCTGCAGGTCATTGTTGGCGATGATGGCGTCGCGGGAGCTGTTCACCAGTCCGGCAGTCTGGCTGAAGGTCAGCTGCCTCTGCAGATCGGCGATCCGGTCGTCCTTGCAGCTCATCTGATACTGGAAGAAGTCGTTCTTCAGGCTCTGGATGCCGTTGTTGAACATCGTCGCCATGGCGTTCATGTTGGCGTTGTTCTGCGCGGTGACCTCCTGGAGCGCGTCCTTCACGGCAGCCCGGTCGCTGCAGGCCTCCGTGGCGATGGTGTACTTCAGATCGGCGATGCCGGCCCGGTTGTCACAGCTGCTCTGCTGGAGCGCCATGGCCTGGTTCTGCAGCACCGCCATCGTGTTGGCCTGGGCGTTGCACCGGGAAATCTCGGCGTTGTTGAAGCCCTGCTGCATCACAGCGTTGAGGCCGTTGATTCCTCCGATCACAGCGGACTGGTCAAAGCCCTGGCGAACCGCTTCCGCAGCGGCGCTTCCGGCATTGCCATTGCCACCACAGCCACCCATGCCGTAAGGCGGATAGGGCGGATAGGGCACATACTGCACGCCGCCGTTGCCGTTTCCATTGGCATATCCGTTGTTGCCCCACCCCATGAACATCATCATGAAGAAGAACAGGATCAGCCAGAAGAAGATCGCGCCGCCGCCCATTCCGCCGAACATGTCGCCAAAGCCGCCGTTGTTGTTACCGGGATACACGTTTACCGCGGGGGACGGATTCTGGTTTTCCATCGTAACCATAGTTAGAGGACTCCTTTACTAAAATATTGTGGTCTACCCTGCCATTTTGATTGTTTCCTCATGCGCACTCGGAACGATCAAAGCTGGCATAAATAAAAAGCCCCGAGCGTGCACTCTCAGGACTTTCTACCAAAGAAACTTTGCGCCATGTTGGCCAGCGGAGCGACCGTATTATATTGCTCCTGAGTCATCTGGCCGGAGTTGAGCAGGAAGTTGGTCATGGCCTGCGGGTTGCCCTGTATATTCTCAGGGACGTTCATCCCACATTCCATCATCGCGCCGATTGGGTTTTGCATGAACTTGGGCAACATACGCAGCATCTGCATCATGTTGCCGGGATTAGGCATCCTCATCATTTCGATTCACCTTCCCTTTGTTGCCCGGGTTGGACCTCGAAAGCGCTTTGTCGAGGTATTCCCGGGTGACGAATTGCTTCGTGTTGGCCATCTGGATGTTGGCGAGGGCTTCCTCGATCATCTCGCGGATGTCCTCCTTGGTGACGTAGGCCGGCTCCGGGTCCACGTGGGGCGTAAGGTCGTAATCCTCCACCACGCAGGGATAGCCGTTGTTGTCGTAGGCCTTGACGAACAGCCGTTCGCCGTTTCGATCCCACAATGTGACCATAGTGGAGCCCTGCGGAATCGGATAAGCGTCCGCCGCGGCCCGTCCGTTGACGATGATCTTGGTTTCCGGCTGTCTTTGGGGCTGAACGGGCGTCTGCGGCTGCGGCGACTGGGGGTTCATTCCCGTGCCGTTCCAGCCGTTGCTCCACATGTTGTTTGGGGTTCCGGTTCCGTTCCCGTTACCCATGAATCCGTTTGATCCGTATCCCATGTTCCCTTGCATTATGTTTCCCTCCTCCATACTGAATCAAGCACTTCATCGCCGCTGTCCCATGCGTCATAGTAATTGCCGTCGATGGCGCATATGACGTGGGAACCTGTGGCGAGTATGAAAGTTCCATTTTGATTTTCTCTGCAGAAATCTCGAACGGTGTAACAATTCGGGCAATCTCTCGGCAGAAGGTAACGCACAAAACCGATCGACTGCAGGTACGTGCCCCATACAGAATTTACGCTCGGCATGTTTTTAATGATAAAACCTTCCAGGCATAAATGAATGTAGACATCGTCCCACGATCGATCGGTTGCCATGCATATGGCGCGCACGGTGCAATCGTCTGCCGACCAACCATTCGGATTGAAGTTCAGCCGGACAAACATTGCGCGTCACCTACGCGGCCTCGACCCGGGCGGGTGTGAACAGCGTGATGAGAACCGAGCCGGTCTGCCATCCGTCCTTCTGGATAGATTGCAGCTCGGTGTAGCCCTCGTAGACGGTCTGATGGTCGTCGCCGTAAGACGCGGTGATGGTTGCTGTCAGCTGACGATCGCTGAACTTCATCGCAAGGTTGATGAACGGTTCGTCGGTGATAATGTTGAGGTTGAAAACCCCCTTGTCGGCATGGCACCAATCCAGGGTGTAACTCGTGCCGTCACTCAGCGTCAGTGTCCGCATCTTCGTCAGCCCCCTTCTCGTTCTGTTCGTCGATCTTCTTGGTCAGGTCCCGGATCGCGGCCTCGTTTTGCGCGTCCTCTTCTTTCAGCATGCGGCCCAGCTCGTTCAGATTCTGAATGAGGTGAACGATCCGCACGCACTTGTCGACGCCCCTCGCATCCGCCAGCTCGTTGACGCATACGATTGCATCATCAAGGATGTTGAACTTGTTCTTGAGTTCCATAGACATTTTCCTCCTTATTATGCATTCTTATTGTCTGATTAATCGTCACTTGACTGTAACTCCTGATACGCGTTTTGTCTTACCGGCGCCACCATTTACACTAACGGTCATAGATGCATTCTTTGTCGAGGTATTCACGACTACATTTGTTATTGTAACGTTGTCGGGTCCGACAGAAGCTTGTCCGTCTATGACACCTCTGTCGTGGCCGTCTCCGTAACCATGATTATATGCTTTAGTTGCGTCTACATCTACATCGCTTTTTTTAGATTTGCTATTGGACAAATCAGCTCTTATATGAACGTGAAACTTTTTGGTTGACTCCTCATACCATATCGGAGAGGTGGAGTTAGATCCATCGCCAATAAGCCAATATGTTGGGTAATCAGTAGTGTTTAATCCTATGCCAGTGAAATCAACTGCCGACACACCTGCATTGTAAGCACTGGTTCCAGACACTATAAAATTCTCGTCCTTGCTATGCCCGTTTGACGCCGCTGCTCGTACATGGATTCTTGTGTCGTGGGAATTATTGACACCGTAAGTATCGTCAGCACCAGGTTTTCTTATGATACTTGTGACATCCACTGCCGATACACCTGCATTGTAAGCACTGGTTCCAGACACTATAAAATTCTCGTCTTTTGTGTCTCCGTTTGATGCTGTTGCTCGTACATGGATTCTTGTGTCGTGGGAATCATTGACACCGTAAGTATCGTCAGCACCAGGTTTTCGTTCGATCGTTGATACTGCTACAGAAGCAACACCATCGCTATTCCCTTTATTGTACGCTTTCTCGGCATTAACAAGAATGGTATTTGTCCCGGTCTTGCCATTTGTCGCCCGAGCTTTGACATGAACGTAGAATGTCTTCGGTGACGTAAAGTACATTGCCTTTTTCTCAGAAGATGAATCACCTATTCCAGAAGAATAATCTTCTGTATTTAAGAACACACTGCTCATAGTTACTGACGCGGCACCAGCATCGTAAGCTTTCGTAGCGTCTATAGTTATGCTTGCTTCTCTGTGTTTGCTATTTGATGCTTCGGCTCTCAAACGGGCATAGAACGTCTTAGGCGAAGAAAACCATATAGGCGTTTTGTCTGTTTGTGCAGTGCCTATTCCAGATGTAGTGTAATCTTTCGTGTTCAGCCCTACACTATCGACGGTTACTGCGTTTGTTGCTGCCGACACACCGTCCTTATACGCTTTAGTGTCGGCAATCTTAAAAGACCGTCCCGTTGCGTTTGTAGCAACCGACCCGCCTATGGTAATCGTACCGTCGGTATTTGTCGTGACCGAATGACTGTGCGCAAGACTAAACGATGTCTCATATTTGCGTGTTGTATTATTATAATAATACCCTAACGCGTCAAACGACCCAGTAACGCCAGGCATTGAAACCGTCAAACTATAATATTCAGTGCCATGATATTTCAGTTTAGTGCTCGTATTAGATGAATCACCAATCTCAAAGGTGCCGGTAGTAACCTTGGCACTTGTGGCTACGATTTTTGTAGCTGTTGTAGTGCCGTTTGTAAGGTTTGTGATGTTGGCATTCGTCGTTTCTAACTGTGACGCTGTAACATATCCGCTGAGATCAATTCTGCTCGCGCTGATCTTAATAGTTTCAGCCGTCTGGTTGATACTTGACACTATTTCAGTCTTACCAACTTTTTTAGATACTTCAGTATTGATCGAGCTTGCGGTTTGCTCTATTTTTGATTCATATTCGGTTGTTATATCAGTTTTGGCATTAGTGATTTTAGCTGTGTAATCAGAAGTAAGCGAAGAAGCCGTTTGCTCTATCTTTCCTTCATACTCAGACGTTATTTCGTCTTTAGCTGTTGAAATCTTAGCGGTGTAATCTGAAGTCAGAGAGGTAGCGGTCTGCTGTATCTTACCTTCATAGGCTGCCGTAATTTCTTCATTAGCAGATGAAATTTTTGCTGTATAATCAGACGTTAATGATGTCGCAGTCTGTTGAATTTTACTCTGATAGTCCGCTACTATGCCGTTTTCGCCATATATTTTTTTGTTGTATTCAGTAGTCAGGCTTTCCTCAGTCATTGTTATCTTGCCTGAGATGCTACCGTCAGCGTTCGATATAGCTGCCGTTATCTCTCCGGCTTTTTGCGAGAAATAGCTGCTCAAACCGGTGGTGTTGTCGGTGAACGTCGACTTAATGCCTTCTGCGGACGCCTCAATCTTGCCGTAAAGATCGTCCGCCTCGTTGCCAAGTGCCACGGTGATGTTCTGCGCCTGGACGTCGATCTGCTCCGCCGCGATGGCGATGTTCTTGGCCACGACGGCAATGTTCTCTGCGTTCACAGCAATGTTGAGCGCGTTTACAGCGATGTTCTCGGCGTTGACATTGATGTTGTTTGAGGCGGCGTCAACGTCTCCCCTGAGCCCCTCGATGTCGTTCCGGTTGTTGCCAATGCCTCTTGAAGAAGACTTGCTGGAAGAGCTCTGCTTCTCGCTCAGCGATTCTTTCTTCTTCTCCTTGTCCGGGGGCATGATGGTTCCGATGGTGTAGCTGTTGTTCTCAGGGTTCTGAATGTCCAGCTCCATTTTGATGCAGGCCATCGTTGTGTCCAACCCATGCGGAGTCGAGACCACCTTGACCTTGTCGCCCAGCTCAATCGGGTCATCAGATTCGCCGATGAGCTGCAGATCGATCGCCTTCACGACGATATTATCCGGAAATACCTTTGCATGAGTGTTCAGATACGTCTGCGCTCGGCCCATCAGTTCATCTGAGTTCTTGACGTTGTTGAACTTGTGGTAGTGCACGATATAGCCATATTTGTTGAGCGCTTCCTGGTCAATCAGAAACTTGTTTCCGTTATTGGCGCTGGCAATGGTCGTATTTTCATCGCCGATAGGCAACAGCACTGACCATGCGTCGTCACTCGGGGGTTCCTGATCGAGATCGATCAAATTCACGCCGAACTTGATTTCCTGGCTGGTAGTGTCAGTGTATTCATCCAGCCAATCGATGTAGGTTTTATTGTTTGTAGCATTATATCGTGTGCGAAGAATGCCACCGTAGACGGACAGCAGATCGGAGCTGATCACGCTGCTGGTGTTCTGGTGCGACGTTCTTTCGAAATTTTCAGAGTTATTTGTGTCAGAAACAGTTATAGAGCCGACAGTAAAGGTCCTCTCGTTATCGCCAGTGGAATTTACCTGGCCATTGTGCACGGCAATGACGTTCCGAAAATAGTCTTTCGGCGTCATCTTAACCGTGTCCTTGGACGTGCTCCCCGTCTCGTGGCCCGTCTCATGTCCGCTGACGTAATAAAGTGTATTTCGTTTGTGTTTCTTGGTGCTGCTGGTATTCTTTTGGGTGGTGGTTTCCTTATTTGGAAATTGCACCGTATCCGCAAGATAAGCCAGGTCGCCCTCACAGGTAACGGTCCGCTGCCGGAAGATGTCGGTCTTGATCTCCGACACCCTACCCCGGAAGATGTATTTGTTGTCCCGCTTCACGTAGACATAGGTCTTTTTCTTCTCAAACTCGTTATAATACGGGTGATTCGGTAATATCATGAATTCAAAGCTGTCCGCTTTATTAGTATCTTTCTTAATCTTAGGGGAGATGACATATTCCCCATCTTCCGCCGACACGTTCGACGTATAAATCGTGTTAACGCCGGATTTGCCGTTTGTAATGATCGAAAATACGGGCATGTTCGCCACCTCCCCAACTTCCATTTTGATATTATGTGATTACCTTCGCTCCGGTGTTCACGTTGGTCCGATACGGCTCCAAATCGTATTCAATCGTAATGGTTGAATACTCCTTGCCGGGCCGATATGACATCTTCAACCGCCCGTAGTAACTGTACGTTGGATGGTCCTCCAATATGACGGAGTGTTTCTTGTCGTGTAGATAGTTTGCGATCTGAGCCTGCGCGGCAAACCAGTCGTCGCCCCACAATTCGTGCATCACGTAGAACTCCCACGATCCCTTGCGATTGGAATACGTGGGCGATCCGGTCAGATACGTCGTCAGGTCAATGGAGCCATGACGTCCTGGTATCTCGACGCTCTTCTCGTTGACTGACGGCAATGCCACAAAAGGCCGGGTGGCAGGAATGAGGTGCCAATCCGTCCAGGTGTTTTTATCGCCTATGGTTATCGAATGATACACACCTCATCCCTCCTTACCCTCGGTTTGCGCTGACCCCCAGCGCTCTGTCCATAGCCGGAGCGATCTGCCCGACCAATGCGTTGGTGTTCATTACAACCTTCAGATTCGACATATGTGACGCCATCTGGTTTTCAAGCGTCACAATACGGTCACCCAGCTCTTTTATACTGGCAATGATCTCCGGAGAATGATCCTCCGCAGCCCCTCCCTGAACGATGGTCACGCCGTTTCCGGAAGAGACGTTCTTGGCAAGGTTGGCGCTCGCGGCTACCGATTGGCCGTTGAGCATACCGTCAAGTCCGTCCAATCCGTCCTCAACGTTGGATAGATCAAGGACGGGTGTTATGGTCGGCTGATCCAATCCGGAATCACTGAACAAACCTTGAATTGCGCCTATTATTCCGTCTCTGGCTTTTCCTGCAGCGCTCTCGGATTCACTGTTGGTAAATGTATCCCAGAAATTGCGTACAGCATTGCCGCCAGTCTCTCCAAATTTGTCGCTGACCACAGACGCCACGCCATTAACAGCTTGCTCGATGATGTCTTGGTTATTCGTTACACCATTAGCGATCGTGTCAACCATATCCCCGCCCCACGTATCGGCGTCCTTCATCGGTCCGACTTCAGGTTTCGTGAAGTGCAAATATGACCAGATGATGGTGGCGATTGAATTGGCAGCCTCTTCGATCAGATGAGCGTATTGTTGCATGCCGTTGTGGAAGTTGATGACAAGGTCGCTTCCCCAGGTGTAAGCCTTATCCAGGGCGTTCGTCTGGATAATGGTCTTGATACTTTCGACCGCGCCGGTTACCGCTTCGGAAATCTGAGTATCGTCCCTTATGGTCGTCGCGATGGATGCGAACAAGGTTGACACATTTCTTCCCGCGTTGGCAAAATTATAATCTGGATCTCCATTTTGAACAATCTCCTGGAGGGACACGATTTTCTGCAACAGGTCCATGGCTGATGTGAATTTGGCGTCGTCAAAGTCAAATTCCTGCGCGGAATTGCTGAACAGTGTGAGCTGGTTCCCGAATTCGACCAATCCGTTTCCAAGATTGGCGAAACTGACCTTACCCTCAACATCGTCCGCTAAGCCGCCTACACGCTGCAATATGCTTTGAGCTCTGGCGAGGCTTGTAATCGGCCCCATAGCCTTTTCCAGCTGTTCGAAATCAGCGTCTTTCAGATTCTTTATACCCTCAGCGTCTGTGGCAAAGCTCACCAGAGACGTCCCAAGGCCGACAAGGTTCTCGCCAAGCTTGTCCAATCCTGCAGTACCGGAAACGAGTGAGGTTAGCCCACCGTATCTCTGCAATATGCTTTGAGCCTGGGCCAACCCCTGAACAACCGTGACTGAAGCGTCCACGTTGTCGTATTTCGCGTCGGATACCTTGTTAGCGTACTGGGCAAGGCCGTCACCAAGGTTATTCATATTGGCAGCGAACGTGCTCAGACTTTGTTCACCCGTCAACATCTGCCACAAACCGCCAGTCGGGTGCAGCTTGTTAGCAAGCCTCGACACCGCGTCCATGACGATGTTGGCCATGACGATCTTGGCCGGATTCAGCTTTGATACGCTGTCGCTGTAGGAACCCAATGCAGTTCCAAGTTCAGCTATATCGTCACCGAAATCGGAAATATTTTGGCGTTTGCCCTTCAATACATCGAAATTAGTATCAGCGACAGGATTGAGATGACTGTCAAGGTCTTTTACCTTGTCGATAATCTCATTCGCCTTGTCAACTTTGTCGGGGTCGATAGTGCTAATGTCTTCCCCGTACTGCTTTAAAGCCGTACCGAGATTGCCAATACCGCCGGCAACCGTATTCAGATTCTGGTCCCCATTGTCCGAGAACCTTTGTAATTTTGCTATGGTTTCATCGGTCAATGTAAGCTCAGCCAGATCATTGAACGCCTGATTTGCTTTTTCAATATCGAAGTTACCACTGCTATCAGTAGGTGATTCGCCTTCCATTGCATAGGCTAAGTCTCCGTAGTACGTTTTCAACGCCCCGCCCAGAGAATATAGCACGTCTTTTGCGGCATCGACTCCCTCTATGGAATTTATGCCGTCGACAGTGGCTTTAATATCCTCTGGCAGCTTCTTGATAGCTTCGCCGGTGTTAACAGTAATATCGCTGATGGCATCTCTGAATAATCCAAGCCTCGTGCCGATTCTCTTGATGTCCATTGCGGTTTCTTTTCCGGTCTGTATTGTCCCCGAATACTGCACCATTCGTGCGATGGCCGGGAGGATCGTATTGGTCAGAGTGCCCATGACCTCTTCAATCTTCGCGGTATTGACATTTGCTACAAGATCGCTGAAACCACCGTAGCTCGATCCGACAATCCACATCGCGGCGGCCAGCTTCTCAACTGCGTCTGCCGCAAACGTTGCCATCAGGTCCACGCCCAGGCCGATGGCGCCCATGAGCACCACAATGCCTGCCGCGGCCTCCAGCAACCCTTGTATGCCGATCTGCGAGAATATAGCGACCGTGCCGACCATAGCGGCAACAGCCTCGGCAACGCCGATCAAGAATTGCTCGATGACTTTCGGGTCAACGCCAGATATTTTCTGGATGCCCTCGGTCATGACGGATACCGCTTTATCCAGGAAGAACCCCATGGCGACGATGGGCGCGGTTGATGCCAGAGACACCTTCCAGTCCAGATCGCCGCTGAATTTGGCAAGCAGCACCGCTATAGCACCGATAGTAACGAGCAGACCCTCGACCATGGCATAAGCTCCGCCAAATTCATTGGGGTATTTCTTCATGACACTGGCCATCTGACCTACTGCACTCACAATCGAGCTGAGTCCGGTACAAATGGCGAGAATCGTCGTGGCAATACCTTTTGGACCTTCGCCTTCGATCTTACCGGCAACCTTCGCCATGCCGATGGCTATCAGACCGAGTGACACCAATATGCCAGCTACGATCGCCAAAGCGCCACCCAAGTTTCCGCCCTTGGATTCGACGTCTTTAATAAGTTTGGCGGTCTTTCCGATGGCTTTTACGATGATGTACACACCAGCGCATATGGCGAGAATCGTCTTTGCGGTTCCTGTAGTCGCACCGGTGTACTTCTTGCCGAATTTGCTCATAGCCCAGGCAGCGGCACCCAAGGCAACGATAATACCGCCCACAAGCAGCAGCGGCTTTGTCAAATCTCCGGCTGTGGCAATGACAGCTGCGGCGAGTCCGATCGCAAGGACGATGGCTATGATGCTTTTTGACAGATTCAGCACGCCCTCTCCGATCTCGCCGGTCTTTGGCGCCCATTTGTTCATGGCGAACAGTGCGGCGGAAACCACACCAAGCGCCACAGCCATGACCCCGACGCCGATGATCGCTTCCTTTGCAGGGATGAACGCCAGTGCGGCAAGTGCGGCAGTAACGATAGCTATCGTTATAGCGATGCTGCGCAGCTTGTCCCCGATGCCTTCCTTCTCATCCTCGTCGATGGCCCCTGTGAGCACGCCAACGGATTCGCTGAAGTTCTTCAGGGAGTTGGCAAACGTCAGCATGATATAGGTTCCCAGCGCAGTTGTCGCCGCGTTCCAGATCGTGCTGATGTTGAAATTCTTGAATATGCCGATGACAAATTCGCCGATTCCCTTCAAAGCGCCGACCACGTGGGACAGCAGCTTGTCGGGGTCCATCAGAAATTCCTTTATGGCACTGAATTTGTCTTTGATCCACTGAATGACGGGATCGAAGGCCTTCAGGCGCGCCATGATCTTCCCGGGAATGCCCTCGATTTGAGAGGTATCCATTGAGAAGAATCTATTCACCGCGTCTCCGATCATCTTTCCGAATCCGACTAATTTCGACAGGAACGGGCTGTTCTTGACAAGGTTCTCAACCCACTTGCCGAAATTCTCAAATGCGGTTTTGAGCTTTGACTTTATGGAATCAAAGGTATTGCCGATCTTCTCGCCGGGGGTCTTTCCGTCTCCGCCAAAGAAGTTCTTTACGGCATTTGCGATTGCCTCTCCAAAGTTCTTAACGCCAGGAATGATTTTATTGATCGCGTCGGTTGCGACAGTTTTTACTTTTTGAAATGCACTGGTTATTTTGACAATGATGTCAAGTATTTTGATTGCACCCTTATTGGCTTTTGGGTTCAGGTTCAAGAAACCCAATGCTTTTGCCGGGTCTTTAAACACGGTGAGCATATGAAAAGCCGTTTTAATTGAATGAACAAAATACTTTATACGGCTGTAAACCGTTTGTATTTTCTTACCGAATTCTTCAAATGCAGGAACAAATTTCTTTCCGATTGGATTGTCATGCATCGCTTTTAGAAAGCCGAACCATATCTGAGTGAATGATTTGGCATTCCCAATCTTTCCAGATATACTTTGGATGCTCTGCCAAACGGCGTAAAAGAAATCACGTGCCGGTTTTGTCCATCTCGCAATGGCACTCAAAGCGTTCTGTACGAATTCACTGTTCTTAACGAAATTGAACAGAGCGACTCCGCCTTCAACCAGTGCTTTGACTAACGAATAAATACCGTAGCCAACGCCGCTGATGATTCCGAGAACGATTTGCAAAGCGGTCCCTATTCCGGTAAGTATCTTCGTAAGATAGTCTCCCTGGCTGATCGTACCCCAAAGCCCCTCAAAGAAAGTTCCGAGTGCGGACAATGCGGTAGTGATTTTTTCGGAGATCCAACCCTTCACTGTATTGAACAAACCGGTCAACATGGTCCAAAGAGATTCAAAAACGGGTGCCGCTTTCTTAGCCGCGTCAATGATGTTTGTCAGTATATTATATAGAATTATGCCATTAGCATTTATTTTCGGATTCAGTTTTAATCTTTCACCCAGTTCTTTCCAACTCGACACACCTTTTCGTGCAGCGATTACAATGTCGCTGATGCCGTTCCCAACGAACAGCAGAAAGCCGCCGATTTTCTTAAATGCCGTCGCCAATGGCGATAACACAGTTTTGAACACTTCGAGAACTTTTTCCCCTGCGGATGTCTTTGTGATGAAATCCACAAACAGCGAGGTCAGTCTCCCCAAACCGGAAGCCAACTCAAGTATGCCTCGGCCGACTGGAAGGATAATCTTATAGACCTCACCGAAAAGTTTCAAACCGAATTCAAGCACCCCGAGACCGACTTTTCCGACAGCTGCAACACCCTCAAATATACCTTTGAGCCTCTCAGCGCCCTTGCCGAGCCTTGTGGTTGTTTCCTTGTTTTCATTGGCAACTTTCCTGATCTTTCCATTTGGATATAGCGTCTTGGCTAATGCGTCTCTTGTTTGCTGGTCATAGATTCCTGTTTGCGCGAGCCCGACTTTCTTCTGGAAATTCTTGAGTGCCTTCTCGGTCTCAGGCCCAAATATGCCATCCACGCCGTGCTTTTTGAGCTGTATGGTTTCGTCCTTAAGTGCAAGCAAATGCTGCTGAAGATTGATAACATCCTGCTTAGAGTTTTTCATCCCTCTTTGCAGAGGATGTGTCCACTTTTCAACACCGTCCCAAACCTCTTCAACATATTCCACGCTGGTCTTGACCTCGGTCGTTACACCAAAGAACTCCCGCACATTAGCTGTGAAATCTGCAAATGCTTTTGAGGCATCAATCAGACCACTCGAGTCCAAAACACCAAATACATTTGTAAATGCTTCCTTTGCGGAATCTACGATGCCCATTAAAGTTCCCCAGACATTAGAAAGTCCTTCGATGACTTTCTGATAGCCGGATATGCCGTCCTCACCGCCGTTATGCCAGCCCTCCAGCAAAGCGTTTCGAGCCTCGCTGATCTGACTTGTGAAATCAATAAGAGCGTCAGAAATGCGGGTGAACAGATCTCCAGCCTCTTCCAGGTTGCCAAACAAATAACTAAAGCTGGTCATCCAGCCGGTAGATATGGAGTCCTTTACAGCGTCCAGTGCCTGAGACAGGGTGATTGCGATCTTTGCCGCTTCAAAGCCTTTCTTGCCAACGCCTTCCTCACGATTGGCATATTTCTCAAACACCTTGATCATGACCTCGGAATCGAACCAGCCCTTTGACAAGGTTTCAGAAAATGATTGATAGTCTACTTGAACTTTTCTGGCTTTTTTGCCGGAACCCATGATAAGGTAGCCAACGTCGTCGCTAACCTTGCCGAGTTTTCCGAGCTCGATAGCGGTTTTAATGACCTCTTCTTTGAATTCCTTGGTGTCGAGGTTTCGCATTCGTATACTGTTCCAGTCCTGAAGCTTGACAGCGCCTGCAGCAAGTGCCTGAGAATAGTTGTTCATTGCGATGGTCGCGTCAGCTATTTCTCCGCCTGCAGAAGCCGCTTCGTTTGCGATACCCTCCATGACTTTTTCGGCAACTTCCATATCCACACCAGCGGATATAAATTTGCCCATATTATTGGCCATGCTGGAATAGTCGTAACTGGTAAGGTCAGTGTAATCAATTAATTTCTCAAGCACCGCCTCAATTTCTTCGAGAGATTTATCGGGCAGTGCGGACTGAATCATCTGAACGGTCTTATTCTTTTGCTCGTATTTGTCCATACCCGCCTGGGGCATGGATGTCAGGGCACTGGTGACTTTGTGAACCTCATCCAACGCAAAACTGGAAATCCGACGGAAAGCCTCCTGACCAATATTGCCCAGGAGAGTAAAGCGGTTGGCTATTTCATCAATGCCGTCTGCGATGCCAGAAATGTCGAAAGAGCTCGCAATCTTCTCAAGATTCGAAAGGCTCTCTGCGGATTTGTCCAGGTCAAGCGCCTTTTTCAATTCTTCCAACGAGTGTAAGCTTTGCTGAACACCTCGCTCAAACTGCTCGTTTTTAAACGTCATTTGAACGATTCTATTATCGGTTGTAGGCATTGCGCGTCACCTCCCACCATACTTTATTTGCGAAAGCGTCGAATACCGGTTTCAATGCGGGGTTGATATAGTCTATGCCTTTGACGTAGGCGCCTGAGCTGGTGCCGTGACCGAGCTGTATGAGTATGGCAACGTTCGCGCCGTCATTTCGATTTGAGTTGTTCCAAGAAATCGTCAGGCCATTTTTGGTCTCCTCAACAGAATAACTCCATGAAGCCGCTGTCTTGCCGGTCCGCTTTGGTGTGGCTTCCTGAAGCGCCTTGACACCTTCAGCACCAACCTGGTCAAACAGCTTCATGTATTCCCGTTTGATGACCTTCTTAAAAAAATGCTCTGTGTTCTTGAAATCACCTTTCTGGGTTATCTTAATCACGGCAATCCCCCGTTTGCTGCCATTTTCTGTTTTCTCGCAGCGTTCAGTGCCGCGTTGCGAGAGTAGATTTCCTTGCGTCTCATCTTCTTCTGCGGTGCGTTCTTGAGCTCGCAAACCTTAATCAGCGTCAACAGGCGATTAAGGTGCCACTTCTCGCACTCGATCGGAACATGAAAGGCGATCATCCAATAGTAAATGAGCTCGGATGTCACTACCTGCCCTCCCCCGGGCTTTTTGTTTCGTTCGTTGAACCACGTGGCAGTCATGCTATCCGCGATGTATTCATTGATCTGGTTGTAAATGTTCGGGGGAATCCATTGCAGGGTTTTGACATCCGGTTCTTTACCAATGGCCATACACCGAACATAGTCGGCTGATTCTTCAGGCGTTTTATCCGCCTTATCCAAAAATGGTTTCTTCCATTTTGATTCCCATTTTGATATGGAGATGAGAGAATGCTCCAGCGTCAGCTTTTGCTCTTTAAGATAGCAAAATTCCTGCTTTTCCTGATCGAAGAATTCTCTCTCTGGAATGACGATCTGAAGCATCCCCCGCACCTCCCGATCCGGGTTTATGCGCCCGGAATCATGGCCTTCTTCATCTCAGCGGCTTTCTTCATGTCCTCAGGAATCTGGGGAATAATGCCGTTGAAGAAGCGCGTGGCCTCTTCCGCGTCGCTCGACAGCTCCATGAAAAGCTCGGAAAAGGCTTCCGTGCTGGCGAACTTTGCAGAGATTTCAGGAGACTTGTAGAAATACTTGCCGTCAGGCGATTTCTCACCGTAGGCCTTCAGGATCAGATCCTTGAACGTGTCGACGATCATCTTGGTGTCCTTCGCCTCAATGATCCTCTGGATGGTCTTCTCAAGGCCGCCGCTGGCGCTCAGTTCCATCTCCATGCACTCGGCCTTGGTCAGGTTGAAGTAGAAGGTTTCGTTTCTTTCATTTCCGTCGAAATCGAAATACTTGATTGTCTTCTTGATCATTTTTGGTAGCTCCTTTCATAAAGCGAATAAAGCAGCCCTGTCAGCAGTTAAACCGACAGGGCCGCAGGTTAGGTTACTTGAAGATCTCGATAACCTCGTCGGGAGAAGGCAGCGTCGGTTCGGCGTTCGCAGTTCCATACAGTGTGTCTTCCAGCGTCTTCAGCTTGGTCGCGTCGCACTTAGTAGAATTGATAGTGATCGTCGCGGTGGGCTTGTAATTCGGGTGGGTCTCAAAGGCCACGGGAGTGGTATCCAGATCCCAGGACATCGTGATAGCATCGGGGCTATCATTCACGGTCTCGTGGTTCTTCTCGGAGGGAGAAGCAGTCGCGTTGTAGATGAGGTGCAGCATGTAACCGTCGTCCTCATCAGACGCAGTGTCGTTGCCGATCAGAGTCCGATAGCAGAAACCGAAAGGCTTGCGCTTCTGCTGGCCAATGTAAACACCGGTAGCAATAGCAGCAGAGCCATCGCACTGCGCGAACTCGTCGGGGTACATATAGGCCTCGATGGTCGCGCCAAAAGTCTCGGCGGAGCGCAGAGAGGCGTACTTGATGTTGTCAGCGTACAGGTCGTTCGGCTCAGCACCGTCCGGCTTCTCGGTGACAGCAGTCAGGCCATTCCAGACGACACCGTTGTCATAGGTGCCATTGGCCTTCTGGACGTAGAGGACGCCGTGGTCGACGCCAGTTTCGTAAAACCGTTCAGCGGTCTTATCCCACACAAGAGCAGCCATGTGTTGATCCTCCTTTAAATATAGAGAGTATAAGTGTAGTAGTAGACATTTCCGGATTTGATGATCTCTTCTCCGCGCAAATCAAGCTGACTCTTGAGGTAGTTCGCGGTATCGCTTGGATTATCGGTATCTACAACAATCAGCATGTATTTGCGTCTACCGTTTTCGTTTTCGTTCAGGAGCTTGTAGGCTACAGACGGCTGAATATACGTTGTACCGGGTTCAGGCTCGCAGTAGATATGCCTTTGAGCCTCGCGATCGATTGCAATGGGAACGGTATCGGTGAAAAAGTTGAACGTGCCCCATCTCCATTTTCCGGATCTGGTAAACGCGTTCATCAGCAATCGATGCAAATCCAGCCTTTGCAGCAGCTGAACCACCTCATCAGGGTCGGGCATTCTCGGCGGTTCTCCGTCGAGCCCATACAGGATACTCTCGAGTGCTTCCAGCTTGATCCGGTCGACTTCAGTTGAGTCGATCACAAGTGTCGAAGCACCCGTATGCCCGTTGATGATAAACGGCATTGTTTGAATATCCCACGACAAGCTTGTCGCTTCCGGAGAGGTGTTCAGCGTTTGATAGTTCCTTTCACTCGGGGACGCCGTCGCGTTGAAAACGAGGTGAAGCTTGTACGGTTGATTGTAAACGCTGTCAGACGCGACTTTGATTTCCGTCCGATAACAGAAGTCAAAAGGCTTCCGCTTCTGCTGACCGATCTTTACGCCATCGGTCACCTTTACGGAGCCATCGCACTGGGCGAATTCCTCCGGATAGGTGTAAGCTTCGATTGTTGCCTCGTAGGTCTCGAAAGACCTGAGGGTCGCGTATTGCACATTGTCAGCGTACAGCTTTACGATGTCTCCGCCCTTGGGCTTTTCAGAAACGGTGGTAAGACCGTTCCAGGCGACTCCCGGACCTCCTCTGGGATAGAGAACGCCTTTGCTGAGCCCGTATTCAACTTTTCTCTGGTTTTCGGCGTCCCATTTGAGTTTTGCCATGCGGGGTCACCTCGTCATCGCTAATTGTAGATTTTGTATGAGTAGTGATAGAGGTTGTCACTCTCATAGGTTCGGCTCATACTGCACATTGGAAGTTCGGCAATGAGAAGTTTCGTCTCATCATCCGGGTCACGCGTGATGTAAGTCATGCTATAGACGCCATACGTGGTGTACCCAATATTGTCGGCTGGACGTTTCTCGATGCCTGTGAACTCATAGATAATGCAGGGGTACAGCAGCATAAACCCCGTTGGAGGTTGAAAGTATACGTGCTCGCAGAGAGCGTGAAGCCGATCGCTAAGGATTTGTCGCGATTTCACCGTTGTATACACCTCCAAGCGTGATAATCAGACGGGGACGCTTGGCGACGACCGATGTGGCCTTCCATGCGGTCCCCATCCATTTGACATAGCGCAGAGCATGCATATGCTGATATGCGTAGGCATCTGCGACAATGCTGATACGATTGCCGATGCTAACATTGTCGTTCACGCCCTCGCCGTTTTCCAGACGCCTGCTGTTTTCCTCCACGTCACCCCTGTACATTCGTTCGACAGGCACGTTGGTATAGATGTCGAGCCCGGTTTCCTGGGTTTCAACATACCCAACGGCTCCATAAAACTTTGCCATGCGCTATGTCACTCCCATTTTGAATTAGTCTCCGCTAACTCAGGGATTCTGAGAAACGGGCTTCTTCAGCACGATGGCAGAGTAGGGCTTGATCAGAGCGCCGGAAATGCGGGTCTCGATCAGGTACTTCTGCTGGTTGAAGTCGATGTCGAAGTCATCGAACATGTTGATCTCGCCGCCCTTGTCAGCACCCACGTTGTAGTCCTGCAGGTTGACGATGATGCCCATCAGCTCGTTGGCGTTGCTGTCCAGCTTGACGCCTTCCATCACGGGCACGGTGACGATGTTCTTCACGCGCAGCGCGGTGGCCAGCTCAGCCTCGGTGCGATACATCATGTGGCCGATGCCGTCCTCGATCAGCAGCATAGAGGTCAGAACCTCTTCGGTGGTGAACAGGGTGGGATTGCCGGAGCCCTTGTAGTCCTTGCGGGCGCGCAGGCAGGCCTTCATGAAGTTCTTGGCGGTAGCTTCCTCAGAAGCGCCGACGGTCACAGTCTGCTGGATGGAGAACAGCGGCTTGTCGGTGGCGATGGGACGCACATGATCTTCAGAGATCTTGTCGTCGGACAGGGGGTTCCTGCCGTCGCCGATCAGGATGGCGCGAGCGATTTCCTCATTCAGCATGATCCGCATCTCAGACTTGATCCAGGCGACCACGTCGAAATCGGTGATGTCCAGGATGTCGTCGCGGTCCAGCTTCTGCTTCTTGTACACGGTCTGGGGCGTGGTGGTACGCTTCAGCAGGGTGAAGACCTCTTCAACCTTCTGCTTGCCCTTGATGTAACCCTTCGCACGGGCGTCGTCCTCGGTGATGTCAGCGAAGATGCTCTTGATGCGGGAGTAGGGGGTGTGGTGGGTCTTGCCGATGACCTCCTGGACCCAGTCCATGTCGCGCTTGATCCACTCGGGGGGATTGTTCAGCGCCTTGGCCTCGGGGAACAGGAAGCTGGGATCGTTGACGAAATAGGTCTGGTCACCGGTGGAAGTTTCCATACCGGTGGTGTCGATATGGGCCAGAACGCCTTCGTTCAGGTGATGCTCATAGGACTCCTTCAGAGTGCCGTACTTCTTGCCGTCCTCCAGAACGGTGTGCAGGGCGTCGTGAATCAGGATGGTGTTGTTGGTGCCCTGGTTTTCGAAAAGATTGTGAGACATATCTTCTTCCTCCTTATTGGCGCCGTCATCTTCAGTCGCGCCTTGTTTCATGGCTTCCTGGACGCAATAGAACAGCAGATTCTGCTGGTCGTCATTCATGCTGTCCAGAATGTCGTTCATGGTCATTTCCTTCTGCGGGGCAGGTGCCGTTGCGGTAGCGTGCGCCAGATAGTCGGCGGGCGGCATCTGAGCAGGGATGGGAGCCGCAGCAGGAATATAGTTCGGAGCATACTGGGGCATGGGCATCTGCACAGGAGCGGGAGCCGCTGCAGGAATGGCAGAATGCGCCAGGACGATATTCTCATCATTGTGAATCCAGGCTTCGAACTCGCTTTCCTCGTCGTCGAAATGCTCGAAGGAAAGATCGCGGATCACAGCGCCGGGATTCGCGCCAGCCAGAACCAGGCTGACCTCACGAATCACGCCGTGAACCACATCGCTGGCCTTCTGAATGAGCTTGTTGGCATAGATGGACATGGATTTGATGTCCTTATGCATCACCAGCTCCTTGGCAGTCTGGCCGGCCTTGGTGTTGTTGAACTTGCAGTACGCGTATACGCCATCATCACGATTCTCAAGCAGCGCATGGCCCAGAACCTTGGAAGGATCGTCGTGCTCATGCTGCCAGACCAGGGGGACCGTAATGCCGTCGCATTCCTTGAAGGCGTTGCGGCGAATGGTCCGGCCGTCGGCACACTTGAGGTCGTTTTTGGTAGCGTATCCGCCGAAATCAAACTTTTCGGCCATGATGGTTACCTCCAGTTTTAATCAGGCGGACCTTGCTGTTGCATAATCATGGCGTTGAACTCGGACACGGGCATATTGCCGATGCGGTCCATAATTGATCCGCCCTGATTTTCGTCAACGAAGTAGGTCTCATTTTGATTTCCGTCGGGCAATGCCAGAGTGG
>Ga0326514_10000475_pt1 | contig 27253 bp, 27 predicted proteins | sample 3_2548_0518_D_FD_203653 | JGI IMG/M metagenome (GOLD analysis project Ga0326514, IMG submission 203653) | Bovine rumen microbial communities from UC Davis, California, United States - 3_2548_0518 | ecosystem: Host-associated > Mammals > Digestive system > Stomach > Rumen | place: USA... | reverse complement strand
ATTAGGTCTAGACTTTAATTCCGGATGGAATTGTCCTGCTATAAAATATGGATGGTCTTCTATCTCTACTATCTCTACTAATAATCCATCTGGAGATGTTCCAGAAACTTTTAATCCTGCTTGTTCAAGTCTTTCTTTATAATCATTGTTATATTCAAATCTATGTCTATGTCTTTCTGAAATTTCTTTTTCTCCATACAATTTATTTGCTAAGCTTCCTTCTTTTATTGTACAAGGATATGCTCCTAGTCTCATTGTTCCGCCTTTTTTATCTATTCCTTTTTGTTCTTCCATAATATGAATTACCGGATTTTTAGTATTTTCATCTAGCTCTGCTGAATGTGCATCTTTTAAACCTAGTACATTTCTTGCAAATTCTACAACAGCCATTTGCATTCCAAGACAAATTCCTAAAAATGGTACTTTATTTTCTCTTACATATTTTATTGTTTCTATTTTACCTTCTATTCCTCTACTTCCAAATCCTCCCGGAACAACTATACCATCATATTTAGAAAGTTTCTCTTTTACATTTTCACTTGTTATTGTTTCTGAATCTACTAAATCTACTTTTACTTTTACATTATTAGCAAAACCTGCATGATATAGACTTTCTATAACTGAAATATAAGAATCTTCTAATTTTATGTATTTTCCTACGATAGCGATATTAACATTTTTTTCATTATCTATTTTTCTAATATGTTCTATCATTTCTTCCCATTTTGTATTGTTTGGTATATATTTATCTAATTTTAAATGATTACATACTTCTCTTGCTAATCCTTCTTCTTCTAACATTAATGGTACAGCATATAAACAATCTGCAGTTTTATTTTGTATTACACTAGTTTTTCTTACATTACAAAATAATGCTAATTTCTCTCTTATACTTTCTGGTATATCTTGTTCTGTTCTACAAACTAATATATCTGGTTTTATTCCAAAACTTTGTAATTCTTTTACAGAATGTTGAGTTGGTTTTGATTTTATTTCATTTGAGCCAAATATATAAGGTAATAATGTAACATGAATATAAATTACATCTTCAGGATTTTTTTCTAATCCAACCTGTCTAATTGCTTCTATAATAGAAAGTCCTTCTATATCTCCAACAGTTCCACCAATTTCTGTTATCACTATATCTGTATCTGTATTTTCAAAACCATATATTCTATCTTTTATTTCGTTAGTAATATGTGGTATTACTTGTACTGTTTTTCCTAAATACTCACCTTTTCTTTCTTTTTCAATGACACTTGAATATATCTTTCCCATTGTAACACTAGAATTTTGTGTTAAATTTTCATTTATAAATCTCTCATAATGACCTAAATCTAAATCAGTTTCTGCTCCATCATCTGTTACAAAAACTTCTCCATGTTCATATGGGTTCATTGTTCCTGGATCTACATTTATATATGGATCAAATTTTTGAATTGTTACTTTATATCCTCTATTTTTTAGTAGTCTTCCTAATGAAGCTGCTGTTATTCCCTTTCCTAATCCTGATACTACTCCTCCTGTTACAAATATGTATTTTGTATTCATTTTTTCCTCCTATTTTAAACCAAAAATAAAAAAGCAAAAGCTCTAAAATATAAAAAAGATTAAAAAAAGTTACCGAAAATTTTGGTTTTTTTTTAATCTATTTATATTTTATCATTTAATATGACTTTTTACAAGCATTTTTTCTCTTTTTGTAAATTATTTTTTTATTGATAGAATTTTATATTTCATAATTCCAGCTGGTGCATTAACTTCTACAACATGATTTTTTCTAGCTCCAAGCAATGCTACTCCTAAAGGTGATTCATTAGATATTTTGTTTTCTGCTAAGTTAACTTCTGTTGAACCTACTATTGTGTATTCTATTTTTTCATCAAATTCCATATCTAATACTTTTACTATATTTCCTATTTGAACAGTTTCCGTATCTATTTCTTTTTCATCAATTATTTTTGCATGTCTTATTTTATCTTCTAATTCTGCTATTTTTACTTCATTTTCTGCTTGTGCAGTTTTTGCTTCATCATATTCAGAATTTTCTGATAAATCTCCAAATCCTAATGCAACTTTAATTCTTTCTGCAATCTCTGATCTTTTTTCTGTTCTTAAATAATTTAATTCCTCTTCTAATCTATCATAACCTTCTTGTGTTAATATAACTTCCTTTTCTTCCATCTTTATCTTTCCTTTCTGTAAAAATTATTATATAAATAAGTTTGTAAAATTAAATGTTATTTTACAAACTTACTTTCTATCTATTTTAGACTTTTAATATATTACGTTAAAATTTGTAATTTGTCAAGCAAATATCAATTTTTTATTAGTTTTTTACTTCCTTTTAAATAATCTACTCCTGAGAAAATAGTTGCAATAGTTTGAATAATCATCATAATTGTTACTACTAAGTTCAATATCATATCTCCGCCTTTTAAATTTCCTGCAAAACATTCACCAAAGCTTTGTAAATCTACTATCGCTAATATAATTGCAAGCATTTGAGTTACAGTTTTTAGTTTTCCCCATTTAGAAGCAGCAATTACTTGCCCACCTTTTTCAACAGCTATTAGTCTATATCCAGAAACTACAAACTCTCTTGCTAAAACAATAATTGGTATCCATGCTGGCAACTTTTGCATTTCAACTAACATTACCATTGCTGCTAATACTAAAATTTTATCAGCTAACGGATCTAGAAATTTACCAAATGTAGTTACCTGATTATTTTTTCTGGCTAAATATCCATCTAATTTATCTGTTATAGCTGCAATTACAAAAATAGCATCTATAATTAGCCATGAAATTGGTATTCCTAAAAATCTTCCATCTATTCCTAAAAAAGGAATTACTACCATTATTGGAACTAATATAATTCTAAATATTGTTAATTTATTTGGTAAATTCATTTATATCCTCCTTATATAATTATTCAGATAATTTATTTTAACATTTCAATTGCTTTTTGTAATTGTGTGTCATCTTTTTCTTCTATAGTTAATTTGTTTTTTAATTCATCTGGTAATTGTACTTCTTCATCTGGTTGAATTCCAATTTTATTTATTTTTGTTCTATTAGGTGTAAGATATTCTTCTGCAGTAATTTTAAGTCCACTTCCGTCTGGTAATGTCATTAATTGTTGTATTACGCCTTTTCCATATGTCTTTGTTCCTATTATTTTTGCTTTTTCATGGTCTTTTAATGCCCCTGCAAGTATTTCAGAAGAACTTGCTGTGTTATTATTTGTTAATATAACTATAGGCATATTTATTATAGGATCATTTTTTGATTTTTCTATTTTTTCTTTTTCATTTTTATCTACTTCATATAATATAACTTTATCTTTTTCCAAAACATAATCAGCTATATTTAAAGCTTCTGTTACTATTCCTCCACCATTATTTCTTAAGTCTATTATTAAAGATTTTATTCCTTGTTTTTGTAATTCTTCATATTTTGTTTTGAATTCTTCAGAAGTTTTTTCGTCAAATGATGAAAATTTAATATAACCAATATTATTTTGTAGCACTTTTCCTTCTACTGGATTAACTGTTATATTTTCTCTTGTAAGTTCAAAATTTAAAGTTTCTGTTCCTCTTAAGATTTCAACTTTAACTTTACTTCCTTCTTCTCCTTTTATTTTGTTTGCAGCAACAGACATTTCATCTGCTGAATATTGAATTCCATCAACAGAAATTATTAAATCACCTGGTAATATTCCAGCTTTTTCTGCAGGACTTCCTTTTATTGGAGATAATACCATCACTTTATTTGAATCAGTATCTTTTACCATATATATTCCAATTCCAATGAAATTACCTGTTGTATCATCCATATAATCTTTCATATCTTCTTTAGATATATATTCAGTATATTGATCATCTAATCCTTCTATGTATCCTTTTATAGCACCTTCTTTAAGTTTTTCTTCATTCACATCACCTAAGAAATATTTATCAATTAAACTTCTATATTTACTTAATTCACTTGTTATATCTCCATTATTTGAAGCTGAAACAACAAAAGTATTTCCAAATTTACCATTATTTTGAAAATATTGATACATTCCAATTGATGTTAATAAAAAAGTTATAAATGCTACTAATACAATTAACATTATTATTTTATAAGCTTTAAATCTTTTCTTTTCTTCCATTTTCAATTCCTTCCTTTAAGCATATATTATAATTATACCTTATAAGCTGTTTTTTAATTTAAAGAATTTGTAGCAATAGATTTTTGAAGTAATACGCGTAAGCGACCAGCAACTGCATACTGTCGCTGTAACAAGCAAAGCTTTAACAGCGAACAGCAAAACGAGCATACTGCGAGTGCGATTGGAGCAACCTACATATCAGTATTTTTTTAATACGGAGGTTGCGACACACAAGTATTACTAAAAAATATATTGCTGCAAATTCTTTTTTGTTTTCATCTTATTATATGTATAAATTATACAAATTATTTTATAAATAATTTAATGGATTTTGTCTATTTGCAAATGTTCCTGGACTCGTTCTTACTTCAAAATGTAAATGTGGTCCATCTGAATTTCCTGTTGATCCAACATTCATTATTTGCTGTCCCTGTGTTACTGTTTGACCTTCATAGACCCTTCTAGATCCACTTTGTCCATGCGCATATAATGTATATAATCCATTTGGATGAGCTATTATAATATGATTTCCATAACTTCCTGTTAATTCTTTTGATGTTACAACATATCCATCAGCTACAGCATAAACTGGTTGTCCACTAATACCTTTTGTTCCAAAGTCTACTGCTCCATGATATCTTCCACTTGAATAATATAATCCTGTAGTTACTTTTGAATAAGCAGCTGGTACCGGATATATAAATCCTGATGAACCAGATTTTGTTGTTCCTCCTGATGAAGAACTACTTGATCCTCCTGATGCTTGTTGTTTCTTTTTTTGTTGTTCTTGATATCTTCTTACAGCTTCTTGGGCAGCTTTAATTTGGCCATCTATTGATTTATTTGCTTGTTTTAATTCATCTAATTGTGATTGTAGTTTTTTCTCATCTTCTGATAATTGTGCTACTTGTTTGTCTTTATCATTTTTTGCAGTTTTTAATTGAACAGACACACTTTCTTTACTTGCTTTTGATGTATCTAATTCTCTTTTACTACTTTCAAGTTCCTCTTTTGCTTTTTTAATTTCTTCTTTTTGTTTTTGTATTTTCTCTAATAATTCAGTATCATTTGTTGCAATCTCTGAAACTAAGTAATAATTAGATATTAGATCTGTTATACCCTCTGAAGATAATAAGAAATCTAAATAAGATGTTTCACCTGCTTCTTGTATAGCAACAAGTCTTGATTCTAATAATTTTTGTTGATTTTTATAATCTTCTTCTGATTTATTTAGTTTAGATTCTGATTCACTAATTTTAGAATTCAAATCAGAAATCTTTGAATCTAATTCATCTATTTGATTTTCATAATCTGTAATTTGTGTATTCAATTTCTCAACTTCAGCTGTAACTTTCTTTTTTTCTGCTGTAACTTCTTCTTTTTCTTTTTGAGTCTCATTAATTTTTTCCTGATTTGATGCTTTTTGATTATTCAAATCATTAACATTAGCAGCAAAAGCACTAGTTGTCTGTAATAGCATTATCGTTACAATTAACATTCCTAACATCTTTAAAATTATACTTTTTTTCATAGGTTCCTCCTAATTTTTTCAATTAATTATTTGTTGTATTACCTTCGTTGTTTGTATTTGTAGTATTGTTTTCTTGTGTTGCTTGATTATTTTGTGTTGTTGGTACCAATCCATTTGTTATATATGGCATTGGATCTGTGACTACTCCATTTAATCTTACCTCGAAATGTGCATGTGGACCTGTTGAATATCCCGTTGAACCAACCTTTAATACAGGTTCTCCTCTTTTTACATTTTGTCCAACTTGTACTAATATTTCTGAGCCATGAGCATATAATGTAGATACTCCTCCACCATGGTCAATTATTACCATGTTTCCATAAGCTCCATTATATTCTGCTTTAGTAACTATTCCATCATTTGCTGCTATAAAGTTTGCTCCCATAGGTGCACTTATGTCTGTTCCTGTATGAAGTTTATATACTCCTGTGATAGGATGAGTTCTCATCCCATATTTTGAACTAATTCTAGTATAGCCTGGAACTGGCCACGCAAGTTCCCCTCCTATATATTCTGCTGCAATTCCATCATGAACCATTGCAAGTATTTCAGCATTAATTGCAGCAAATTGTGCGTTATACTCGTCTATTTTTGCTTGTATTTCTTTTTCTGAATTTGATAGTTTTGAAATATAGTTTTCTCTTACTGTTTTAGTATTTTCTAATATCTTTGCTGTTTTACTTTGATTTGCTTTTATTGTCCCTAGTTCTTTTTTATCATTTTCTAATTTATCTTTTGATTTTTTAATTTCATTTTTTTTTGATTGCATATCTTCTAAAAGTTCTGTATCATGTTTTGCAAGTTCAGTAATTAGGAAATAATTGGATAAAAATTCAGAAATACTTCTAGAACTTAAGATAACATCCAAATATTCAGTATCACTAGATTCATATACTGCAATTAGTCTATTATCCAATTTTTCTTTTTGATTATTAAAATTTTCTTCAGCCACTTCTAGTTTAGCTTGTACTTCATTCATTGAAGTTTGTAATTCTGAAATTTTAGTATTTATTTCTTGTAATTCTTTATTTGAACTTTCAATTTTTTCATCCAGTTTTTGAACTTGTTGTAAGTTTTCTGATAATTCAATTTTTACATCTTCTAATTGTCCATTTGCATCATTTATTTGATTTTGTAAGTCTTCTCTTTGTTGTTGTAAATCTGTATTTTCATTTTCGGCTAATACATAAGAAAATATACTAAAACTCAAAATCACAAAAGCTAAAACACTACATAAAATTTTACGCATGCTTTCTCCTTTATACTTTTAAATATTTTCTCATTGAAATAACACTTCCTAGTGCTCCTATTCCTATTCCAAGTAGCATATATACAAATATAATTGAGTTAAACATATCTGAAAAGCTAATTAAACTCATATTAATTACTTGCATAAATTGAGAATTTACTAATTGTTCTGCTGCTATATTATAAGCTAATCCAACAATTATAATTGATATAGCACTTGCAATTATTCCTATAATCATACCTTCAACAATAAATGGCCATCTTATAAATCCATTTGTTGCACCTACATATTTCATAATTGAAATTTCTTTTCTTCTAGCATGAACTGTAAGTTTTATAGTATTTGCTATAATAAATATTGATATTATAATTAATAATACTAGTATTACACCAGTTACTATTTTTATCCCATTAGCTAAATTAATAAGTGTTGTAACTGTTTCATCTTTACTTGTTATTTTCTTTACCATATCAAAAGTCAAAATTTGATCTTGTATTGTTTTACTTTGATTTAAATCTGTTAATGTTACAACATATGAAGCAGTAAATATATTATTTTCTCCTTCATACCCATCAAGCAAGTCCTTCTTATCTCCAAATCTTTCCTTCATCTGATTTAAAGCTGCTTCTTTTGAAACAAATTCAGTTTTACTTACACCATCTATTTTTCTTATTTTTTGTTCTAAATCTTCAATTTGATCTTGTGTAGCTTCATTTTTAATAAAAACTTGTATCCCTTGTGCAGATTCAATCTCTTTTACAAAATGATTTATGTTTTCTCCTAAAATTAAAAATACTCCAAATATAATCATAGTTGCACACATAATCATAAGAGATGCACCTGTTGACTTTTTGTTTTTAAATACATTGCTAAAGCCTTCTCCTACTAAATAACCTAATATATTATATTTCATAATCATACCCACCTTTTTTATCATCTCTAATGATTTCGCCTTTACGAATATGAATAACTCTTTTCTTCATTTTGTCAACAATATCTTTAGCATGAGTTGCAACAACTACAGTTGTTCCTCTCATGTTGATATCATTTAATAAATTCATTATATCCCATGCTGTATCTGGATCTAAGTTTCCTGTTGGCTCATCTGCTATTAACATTGATGGATTATTAACTAAAGCTCTAGCTAAAGCAACTCTTTGTTGTTCTCCACCTGATAATTCATTTGGATACATTTTAGCTTTTCCACTTAAACCAACTAATGAAAGCACCATTGGCACTTGTCTTCTTATATGTCTTGGTGTTGCTCTTACAATATACATAGCATAAGCAACATTATCATAAACAGTTTTATCTGGTAAAAGTCTGAAGTCTTGAAAAACAACTCCCATACTTCTTCTTAAATATGGAACTCTATTTGGTTTTAAAAATGTTGTATCTTTTCCATTAATAATGATATTTCCTGATGTTGGTTCTTCTTCTTTTAATATTAATTTTATTAATGTTGATTTTCCACTTCCTGATGAACCTACTAAGAAGGCAAATTCACCTTTATCTATTACAAAATTCGCATTTTTCACAGCTTTTGTACCTGTGTCATATGTCTTATTTACATTTCTAAATTCTATCATTTTTTATATAATTTCCTTTCTAAAATCGCTTAAATTTATACGAAATCTGATTGTTTTTTATCTTTTATTTTTAAAATTTGCTATATTATTTTCTATTCTATCATATCATAACAATAAACTCTATTTTTTGCAATAGTTTTCTGTGAATTTTGAGTGAATTTTTTTACCAATTTTTGTTGACTTTTTGGTGAATTTTAAGTATAATAATTATAGAAAGATGAGATACCACAGAAATGTGGCGTATCGTTTGATTAATATTTAAAAATAAAGGCTAAATGTCAAATGTTGGGGTAGAAAACCCTGAAACTTTTAAAGAGGTTCTAATATGAACCTCTTTATTTTAAAATTTATTTACTATATCCTCTACTGTTATATGGAAATATTTCATTAATTCTTCTGCTTTTCCAGATTTACCAAAAGTATCGTTTATTCCTAGTCTTTCAATTTTAGTTGGATATTGTTCAGTTAATACTTCTGATATAGCAGTACCTAAACCTCCTATTATGCTATGATCTTCTATTGAAATAAGTTTTTTAGTTTCTTTTGCACATTTTATAATCATTTCTTTGTCAATTGGTTTGATTGTATGAATATCAAGTACACGAATGTCGATTCCTTTTTCTTTTAATTTTTCTTTTGCAATTAGAGCTTGTTCTACTGTTATACCTGTTGCAAACACAGTTGCATCTGTTCCTTCTCCTATTTGAATTGCTTTTCCTATTTCAAACCTATCATTTTCATCATAAATTTGTGCAGTTTTCATTCTTGCAAGTCTTAAATATACAGGTCCTTTTATCTTAGATATTTCTTTAACCGCCCATTTTGTTTGAATATCATCAGATGTAGATATTACTGTCATATTAGGTAATGTTCTCATCATAGATATATCTTCTAACATTTGATGTGTTGCCCCATCTTCCCCCACTGTTATTCCTGCATGTGTTGCACATATTTTTACATTTAAATTTGGATAACATACACTATTTCTAATTTGATCATATGCTCTTCCAGCTGCAAAAACTGCAAATGTACTAGCATAAGGAATCTTGCTACAAGTAGCAAAACCAGCTGCTGTTCCTATCATATTTGCTTCTGCTATTCCCATATCAAAAAATCTATCAGGAAATTCTTTAGCAAATAAACTTGTTTTTGTAGCAGTAGCTAAATCTGCATCTAAAACTACTACATCTTTATTTTCTTTTCCAAAATCTAATAAAGCTTCTCCATAGCTTTGACGTGTAGCCTTTTTATTATTAAAATCAATATTCATTATTTTCACCTCTTTTAATCTTCTAATTCTTTCATCGCTTGTTTATATTCTTCTTCATTTGGTGCTTTTCCATGCCATTCTACTTTATTTTCCATAAAAGAAACACCTTTTCCTTTTACAGTTTTTGCAATAATACATGTAGGCTTTCCTTTTACCTCTTTTGCTACTTCAAATGCTTTAATAATTTCATCTATATCATGACCATTTATATTAATTATTTGAAATCCAAAACTTTTGAATTTTTCGTCTATCGGATATGAATTCATAACTTCTTCAATAGTTCCGTCTATTTGTAAATTATTATTATCAACTATTACACATAAATTATCTAATTTATATTTAGCAGATGCCATAGCCGCTTCCCAAACTTGCCCTTCTTCTATTTCTCCATCACCAAAAATACAATAAACTCTATAATCTTTATTATCCAATTTTCCTGCAATGGCCATACCATTTGCACAAGATAGTCCTTGTCCTAAAGAACCTGAAGACATATCAACTCCTGGAACTTTATTCATATCAGGATGTCCTTGAAGTTTACCATCAATTTTTCTAAAAGTTTCTAATTCTTTTGGCTCAAAGAAATCTCTATTTGCTAAGCAACTATATAGCGCTGGAGCACAATGTCCTTTCGACAAAATAACTCTATCTCTATCTTTCCATTTTGGATTTTTTGGATCAATATTTAGTTCTTTAAAATATAAAACTGTTAAAATATCTGCAATCGAAAGAGAACCTCCTGGATGTCCTGAACCTGCTTTATATACTTGATCCACAATCCCTCTTCTTATTTTTTTTGCTGTAGTTTGTAATTTTTCTATTTCTTCCATCAAAAAATCACTCTCCTATTTTTTATTTCAAAATTAATATATCACAACTTGATTTTTTTTACTACAAATATTTAAAATTTTATAAAAATTATTATAAAAAAATATATGTATATTAATTCTTATGTTATAATACCATATAAAAGAAAGGACTGGTTATATGTTAGATAATTATATTGATAATTTAAAAGATGAAATTATAAGAAGTACACAAGAATTAATCAGAATTCCAAGTGTATATAAAACTTCAAATAATCCTTCTATGCCATTTGGTGAAAATGTAAATAAAGCATTAGAATATACTTTGGAATTAGGTAAAAAGCTAGGATTTAGAACCAAAAATTTAGATGGTTATTGTGGCTATATCGAATTTGGTGAAGGTGAAGAAATGCTTGGAATTATTGGTCATTTAGATGTAGTACCTGAGGGCGAGGGTTGGACTTTTCCACCATTTTCAGCAACAATTTCAGATGGCAAAATATTTGGTAGAGGTGCTATAGATGATAAAGGGCCTGTTATTGCTTCTTTATATGCAATGAAAGCAGTTATGGATAATTGCAAAGTGCATAAAAGAGTTCGTTTAATATTAGGATTAAATGAAGAAAGAAATTGGAAATGTATAAAACACTATAAAGAAGTTGAAGAAATGCCAACTTTTGCATTTAGTCCCGATGCAGATTTCCCATGCATATATGCAGAAAAATCTATTTTGAATTGTTCTGTTGATATAAATTACCCTAAAGACAATAACTTTAATATCAAAATAAAAGATATAGATTGTAACAATAACGCATTAAATGTAGTACCTAAATTTTGTAGTACAATATTAGAAATTGATTCTTCAAAAATGTCTATGGATGAATTAATTGAATTTTCTAAAAAGATAATTGATGAAAATAATTGTGAAATTGATATCTATAAAATAAGTAATCACGAAGTAAAATTAATATCTCATGGAGTCCAAGCACATGGCGCGCATCCTGATTTAGGTATAAATGCTATTTCTAGGTTAATCATTATATTAGATAAAATATTCAAACATTATAGTACACCAATTGAAATTCTAGACTACTTTAACAAATATATTGGGACAGATTTTAGTGGAAAAACTTTAAATATAGACTTTGAAGATGAAACTGGAAAACTTACTTTAAATGTGGGGCATTTTTCATTAGAAAATTCAAAATTAAAAATAAAAATGAATTTGAGAATTCCAGTTAAAACATTGCCTGATATTATTAATAAAAAATTTATAGAGAGTATAAATAAATATAATAATTTAAATTACAATACTATTAGTTTAGCTCCTGCCTTATATATACCAAAAGATAATCTATTAGTAAAAACACTTTGTGATACTTTTAATAAATTTACTAACAAACACTACGAACCTATTGCTATTGGCGGAGGTACATATGCAAAAGCTTTTAAAAATTGTGTATCTTTTGGCGCAAATTTTCCAGGACATAAAGATATGTGCCATCAAACAGATGAATACATCGAGATTGATAATTTAATACTATGTAGCAAAATCTATACAGAAGCAATAACCACTTTAACATCAGAAAATTTTAAAATCCAGTAATAATACTGGATTTTAAAATTAAATAAAATACCCTGCTTTAGCCGTCAGATGTTTGAATTTTTAAGGACCTGCTCCTAAAAACAGGTGGGTGCCTACCTGAATATTCATGGGCTTCTTACTATATTGTAAGCTTGCACGCCATATTCACGAGATTTGGCCCCTCTTACACGTGTGTTGGTTCTAAAAATTCTGTCTATACGCACTATGCAGGGAAAATTATTAACTTATTAAATTATTTATTAACTTAATTTCTTAAGTTATTTATATTTTAACATACTTATATATACTTTACAAATGAAATTTTTTCTAAAAATTTTATAGTTTTTTATTCTATATTATTGTACCTCTTATTTTCGCCTTTAATCTCTCTTATTTATGCTTTTTTATATTTTGATTTTTTTATAAAAATGTGTTAAAATTAATTAAGATTTGTGGGTTAAATAATTTGTTAAAAAAGGCATTTATATGTCTTTTTTTATTTGAATTTCTGCGTAAATTATCTCAAACAAGATTTTTGAAAAATTTTAAGTATTTCTTTTTGATAATAACTACATTACATATAACAAAATACATAAAAATTGCAAAAAACTTCCTAACAGAATAAATAAGTGGAATATAGAATGCATATATTTGCGTTTTTTACCAACCCCATAGAAAATAGCTCCTACAGTATAAGCAACTCCTCCTGAAACTAAAAGTGCTAATCCTGTTGTTCCTAATATCTGTGGCAATAAACTAGCTTTAACTATAATGCACCATCCCATAGCTAAATAACATATCATAGAAAATACTTTATATCTTTTTAAATCAATTGAATTTAATACAATTCCTAAAATTGCTAAAAACCATATGACTCCAAAAATAACCCATCCAGCGACAGGATCTTTCTCACGTATACTACATAATGCAAATGGTGTATAAGAACCTGCTATTAATAAAAATATTGAACAATGATCTAGTATCTGAAATACTTTTTTTGATTTTCTATTTGGATTTAGTCCATGATATATACTAGACATTGTATATAGTAAAATCATTGTAACTCCATATATTGCACCACTTACTACTCCATATCCGTTTCCATGAACAGCTGCAAAAACAATACATAATACAGTAGCTACTATTCCTAACGCTCCACCTACAATATGTGATGTCATATTAAATATTTCTTCTCCTTTTGTATATGTAGGTAATTCTCTATCTTTTAATTTTATTCTTTTCATTTTTAATTCCAATCCTCTATTTTAATTTTATCATTCTGTTGGTCATTATAACATATTATACTCTAAAAGTGAAGTTTTTTATTCCTTTATTTCTTTTGCCAATTTATGTATTGCTTTTGTTTCTATTCTAGACACATAAGAACGCGATATTCCCAGCATTTTAGCAATTTCATTTTGAGTTTTAGGTTTGTGTCCGTCCTAGCCCATATCTTAATTCCAAAATAGTTTTTTCTCTATCCTTTAGGATTTCTTTCATTTTTTGATATAATAATTTTATTTTCATTTTTATATCTACTACTTCTTCAATATTTCTTTCATTATTTTCTAATACTTCTTGTAATGTAACAACATTATCATCTTTATCTTTACCGTATTGGTTCATTTAAGTACACTTCTGCTCCGTAATTTTTTTGTTGCTCTTAAATGCATTAATATCTCATTATCAATGCAACGCGATACATATGTAGAAAGCCTTGCCCCTTTTTCTACATTAAAACTTTTTATTCCTTTTATTAACCCAACTGTTCCTATTGAAATCAAATCATCTTGATCAACTTTAGAATTACTGTACTTTTTAGCTACATGAGCTACTAATCTTAAGTTTCTTTCTATTAAAATATTTCTTGCTTCTTCATCTCCTTTTGACATCTGTATTAAATAATATCTTTCTTCTTCTGATGTTAAAGGTTCTGGAAATAAATTTCCACCTTGAATATATCCGAACAACAAATACTGCAGATTTCAAGAACTCCAAAAATCCAAGTATCCCTGTCATACAAAGTGCTGATAACATAAATGCACCTCCAATTTTCTCTATAACGCAATTATATGTTGTAGTAAAATTAAAAGTGCCTGACCTTAAAAAAGTATTTTTAGAATTTTTTTGTTTTTTGAACATAAATTTTTAAGAGGTGTATTTTATGACTTTTTTACGAAATTGTGCAATGGGAATTGCTATTGGAAGTGGTGCAATTCTACCTGGAATAAGTAGTGGAGTCTTTTGTGTTATTTTTGGAATATATGAAAAACTTATAGATAGTATTTTAAATTTTTTTAAATTTCCTAAAAAGAATTTTAAATTTTTATTACCTATTTTTATTGGAATGTTTATTGGAGTTTTTATTTTTAGTAATTTAATAAACTACTTTCTTATAAAATTCCCAATACAAACAAAATCCATTTTTATAGGATTAATTTTAGGTAGTATTCCTTCATTATTTAAAGAAGTTAATAAGAATTATAAATTTAAATTAAAATATCTATTATTTACTTTAATTTCATTTATACTTGGAATATTATCTGTGTTCTTAGAGAGTAATATCTCAACTAATATAGCAAGTGTAAATTTTAATTTTCTTTATTTATTACTATCAGGTTTTCTAATGTCAATAGGAGTTATTGTACCTGGAGTTAGTAGTACCGTGATACTTATGCTTATGGGAGTTTATAGTTCTTACATTTCATCTATTTCATCATTGTATTTTCCAATTCTTATTCCTCTCGGTATTGGACTACTCTTAGGTAGTATTATTTTTATGAAAATAACTAACTTTTTACTAAAGAATTATTATACACAAACTTTTTATACAATAATTGGGTTTACTTTAGGTTCAATATTTGTACTATTTCCTGATATATCATTTGATATAAGTGGAATAATATCTATTCTATGTATAGGCATTGGATGTATTGTTATTAATTGGTTTAAACTTATTTAACTAAAAAATTTGTGGTAATAGATTTTTGAAGTAATACGCGTAAGCGATCAAACGAGCGGTTCGCGAGTGCGATTGGAGCAACCTACATACTAGTAATCTTTATATATGGAGGTTGCGACACACAAGTATTACTAAAAAAATATATTGCCACAAATTTTTATTATGCTACTATTTTTTTCTTCTTAAAATCCAATCTTTTTCACATTTAATTGGTAATTTTATTTTAACTTTTTGTCCTTTTACTCCTGGGCTTATTTCACCAATTGCCTCTTCTGTTTCTACATCATAAAGTTCTTGTATCTCAAATTCTACAGGTTCTATTTTATTTGGTACAATAATTTCTAAAATATCACCTTTAATTAATTTATTTTTTATTTCAATTGTAGATAAATTTTCATTATATTCTACTACTTTTCCACCAAATTCATAGTTCTCATTATATTGTCTTCCAGAATATTCTTGTATATCTTTATTATTTCTATCATTGAAATAAAATGTTGTAAGACCCCTTGTTTTTACTTTTTCTAATTCTTTTAAATATTTTGTATAATCATAATTTTCAGGATCTTTTTTGTAGTCATCAATAGCATTTCTATATGCATTTACAACACTTGCAACATAATATTCTGTTTTTAATCTACCTTCAATTTTTAAACTATCTACTCCCATTTCAATAATTTCAGGAATTTCTTTTATTAAGCATAAATCTTTTGAAGAAAAAATACTTGTTCCATATTTATCAATCTCAATTGGCATATATTCTCCTGGATTATTTTTTTCTTCTGCATATAAATTATATGACCATCTACAACTTTGACTGCAATCTCCTAAATTTGCACTTCTACATGATAGAAAATCGCTTAAGAAACATCTACCTGAAAACGCAAAACAAATCGCACCATGTATAAATATTTCAACTTCCATTCCTTCAGGTTTATTTTCCAATATGTATTTTAGCTGTTCTTTGTTCATTTCTCTTGCCATTATCATTCTTTTACATCCTTGTTTGTACCAAAAATTACAGCTGTGTAAACTTACTAAATTTGCTTGTGTACTAACATTTATTGCGCAACTTGGAGCATATTCTTTTAATACTTCTATTACTCCTCCATCTGCTGCAATTATCCCATCAGGTTTCAATACTTCTAATTTTTTTGCCATTTCAATTATTTCTTCATATTTTTCATCCCAGGCAAATATGTTTAAAGTTACATATACTTTTTTTCCTATTTCATGTGCACATTTTATTGTTTTTTCTAAGTCATCATTTTCCATATCTGCTCTTGTTCTTAATGATAATGATGATGTTCCACAATACACCGCATCAGCTCCATAAAGAAAAGCTATTTTTGCTTTTTCATATGAACCTGCAGGTGCTAATAATTCTATTTGTTTCATTGTTTATACTCCTCTTCCTTCACCTCTAGCTCTTTTTGTTATAAGTCCCGGATATAATGTTTCTAATGTTTTATGTGATGATCTAATACGCATAGGTATAATTTTTCCTTTTTCATCTCTTTTCAAGTCTGAAGTATACATTGTAGGCACCTGAGACAATGGTATTTTACCATTTAGTGTATCATATACTTTTTGCATTTCTTCACTTGTAAGACCTTTATATCCATCATGTCGTGCTTCACCAATATTAGCTTCTATTGCTACCTGTATAGTTTTAGATTGAAATTCTACAAATGGAATATTTTCATTGCTACCAGTTTCTTCTTGTTTTTGCAAATATACTTCTTCTGCTGTTTGTAAATCATTTTTTAATTGGCTCATATACTTTTCACTCATTCTTGTTTTTATAGAACTGCTATATGGTTCAAAACTCTCTTTAAACTCTTCAAAATATCTCATTTTCTTTTCTTTTTCTAAATCTGTTAATTGTCTGTTTTTTTCTGATAGGCCTTCATAAAAATTATTAAATTCCTCTTTAGGGTCAATTTTTCTGTCTAAAAGATTTTCAAATGTATTTACTATCACTTTTTTACTAACTGGGTGTCCCATAACATGATAAGCTTCATATCCATTATCTTTTTTATGAATTTTTTCTTGAATGGTATTTAATGTTCCTTTTATAAGTTCAGACACAAAAAATTTTTCTCCAGGAGTTGCAAAATCTACTTCCATCCCAAATACGTCATCTAATGTTTTTTCTTCATCATCATTAGCTATAGCACTTTCCGGAGCCTTGATACGTGCATTGAATTTAGTAAAGTCAGATACAATTCTATAATCTTTTAAAATACATAACACTTCATTAATATAATTAATATATAATTCAAATTGTCCCTCTTGTTGATTTTTATATGTTTCATACAATTTTGCCTTTTGTTGATCATTCGGTTCATAATATCTTATATTGTCTAAAAAAGTATTCTTATCCATTATATACCTCCACTTACAATTCTACTTACAGCTAATCCGTCTCCTACTTCTAAGATCTCAGTTTCAAGATTAGGATTTTCTGTTATTTCTTTTATATATTCTCTTAAGTTTCTTACAGCTGTACGCTGTTTATGTTTGTTATAATCACTCATAACATACCCTTTATAAAGAATATTATCTGCAAATATTATACCATTTTTATTTATCATACGTAAAGCTTCTTTTAGAAAAAATGGATATTTTCCTTTTGCCGCATCAATAAAAACTACATCGTATTTTTCATCTAATGTAGGCAATATTTCTATTGCATCTCCTTCATAGATATTTATCACATTTTCTAAATTCATTTCTTTAATGTTTATTTTTGCTTCTTTTATTCTTTCTTCATCACGTTCTATTGTATCTATGACTCCATCTTTATCAAGAAATTTAGAAAAACATATTGCAGAATATCCTACAGCAGTTCCTATTTCTAAAATTCTTTTAGGTTTTTCTTTTTCTAAATGTTTTCCTATTACCTCTAAAGTATCATCCATTATTATTGGAATATGTTCTTCCAAAGCTTTTTCTTTTATTTTATCTAGCATCACTATCTTCATCCTTATTTTTATTTTTCTTCTTCTATCCATTTATTCAAAATTTCATCATTGTATACTTCTTTTTCAAATTCTGAATTTATTTCTCTCTTTGCCTCATCAAAACCTTTTAATTTATACTTTTCTAAAAACTCAGCTCGTTTTCCTTTTACTTTGGATGGTTTATCTTTTCTCTGTCTTTTTTCGTAGTCCATACTTCTAAATACACCCTCTAGTTTTCTGCTTGCTCTTCTTCGTGCTTCTTTATTACTTCTACTTGGAATCACTTTTGAACTTGGCATATTACAATTCACCTCTTATTTATTTCTTGCAGCTCTTTCCCTTTCCTTAGAATCTAATATTTTCTTTCTTAATCTTATTGATTTAGGAGTTACTTCTACTAATTCATCATCTTGGATAAATTCAATTGCTTTTTCTAGAGACATTTGAATTGGTGGTACTAGTCTTAATGCATCATCAGATCCAGAAGCTCTAGTGTTTGTTAAATGTTTTTCTTTACATACATTTATTGCTAAATCTTCTCCTCTTGAATTTAATCCAACAATCATACCTTCATATACATCTACACCTGGTCCAATAAATAGATCTCCTTTATCTTGAGCATTATATAAACCATATGTTACAGACTTTCCATTTTCAAAAGCTACTATTGTTCCTCTAACACGAGCTTGAATATCACCTTTATATTCTTCATATGAATCAAATATATGATTCATTGTTCCTTCACCTTTTGTATCTGTTAAGAATTCTGTTCTATATCCTATTAAACCTCTTGCTGGTATTTTGAATTCTATCTTTGTGTGTCCTAGTTCTGCTGGTTCCATGTTTACCATTTCAGCTTTTCTTCTACCCAATTTTTCAATTACATTTCCTACACAGTCATCAGGTACATTTACTACTAATAATTCAATCGGTTCACATTTTACACCATCAATTTCTTTAAAGATAACCTTTGGCCTTGATACTAAAAGTTCAAATCCTTCTCTTCTCATTGTTTCTATTAATACTGATAAATGAAGTTCTCCTCTTCCAGATACTTCAAAACTATCTGGTGTGTCTGTTTCTTTTACTCTTAGTGAAACATTTCTTTCTAATTCTTTAAATAATCTGTCTCTTATATGTCTTGATGTAATAAATTGTCCTTCTTTTCCTGCAAAAGGTCCATTGTTTACACTGAATGTCATTGATACAGTTGGTTCATCGATATCTACAAATGGTATTTTTTCCGGATGTTCAAAGTCACATATTGTATCACCTATGTTGATATCTGGTAATCCTGCAAGTTCAATTATGTCTCCTGCTTTTCCTTCTTCAACTTCTACTTTATTTAATCCAACATGTGTATATACTTTTGCAATTCTTCCTTGTGTTATTTTATCTTCTTTTCCACATATAGAAACTGGCATTCCTAATTTTATAACTCCTCTTTCTACTCTTCCTACTGCTATTCTCCCAACATAATCATCATAATCTATGTTAGAAACTAACATTTGAGCAGGGCCTTCTTCATCACAATTAGGTGCATGGATAGTATTTATTATTGTTTCAAATAAACATGATAAATCTGATGTTTCATCATTTAAATCCATTTTAGCAATTCCGTTTTTAGCTGATGCATATACAACTGGAAAATCTAATTGTTCATCTGTTGCATCTAATTCTATAAATAATTCTATAACTTGGTCAACTACTTTATCAGGAGTTGCACCTGGTCTATCTATTTTATTAATAACAACAATTGGTTTTAATCCTAATGCAAGAGATTTCTTTAAAACCTCTCTTGTTTGAGGCATTGCACCTTCAAATGCATCAACTAATAAAAGAACTCCATCAACTGTTTTTAGAACTCTTTCAACTTCTCCACCAAAATCAGCATGTCCTGGTGTATCAACAATATTTATTTTAATATCATCATGCATTACAGATGTATTTTTAGAAAGAATTGTAATTCCTCTTTCTTTTTCTTGATCATTTGAATCCATTACTCTTTCTTGTACTTGTTCATTTTCTCTAAATATATGACTTTGTCTAAGCATTGCATCTACTAATGTAGTTTTTCCATGGTCTACGTGTGCTATTATTGCTATATTTCTTATTTTTTGATTGTTCATTTTTTATTACCCCTTTTCATAACTTAAGACGTCTTTCAATGTTCTTTTTGAAAAACGTCTATTTCTCTTAAATAACTTATAAAATTATACTACTTTTCAACTATTTTGTCAAACTTAAGATATTGTCCATTATTTCATTTGTTACCTTATCTAAAGTTTCTTTATCCTTTGCCCCTTTGTATTTACTAAAATCTAATGGTTTTCCATATGTAATTGTTAATTTCCAATTTCCTTTTTCTCCACCTTTTATTCCACATGGTATTACTGGGGCTCCGCTTCTTACAGCAAAAAACGCAGCTCCATCTTTTACATCTTCTCCTTTTGCTAAACCATTTCTTGTACCTTCTGGAAATAAAGCTAAACAATCTCCATTTTTTAAAGTTTTTAAAGACTCTTTTATTGCTGTTACTTCTTTTGAATCTCTTTTTACAAGTATTGCATCAAATACAATTCCTAAAAACTTTAAAAATTTATGTCTTGTCAATTCCTCTTTTGCCAAAAATCTTGTATATCTACCACAAGTAACTTCAATAGCTGGTGGATCTAAAAAACTCTTATGGTTACCACAAATAATGACTTGCCCTGATTTTGGTATATTTTCTTTTCCAACTACTTTCATTCTATATACAATCTTACAATAAGCATATATTGCACCCTTAACAATTCCTCTTCCTATTTTTTTTAAAAACTCTTTCATCTTTATCGACCTTTCTAAATTATTTAATCTTTGTTTCTATAATTTCAATTACCTTATCTACTACTTTTTCTATAGGCATATCACTTGAATCAATATAAAATGCATCTTCTGCTTGTTTTAGAGGTGCGACATTACTTGTTTTATCGTTATTATCTCTGTATATAATGTTCTTTAAAATTTCATCATAAGGAATATCTATTCCTTTTTCTTGGTTTTGTTTCATCCTTCTTCTTGCTCTTTCTTCAGGAGTTGCATCTAAATATATCTTTACATCAGCATTTGGAAATACATTGGTTCCAATGTCTCTTCCTTCCATAATAACATTTTTCCCTTCTGCTATTTTTCTAGATAAATTTGTTATATTTTCTCTTACTTCTATTATATGTGATACTTGTGAGACAAGCTCATTTACTTCTTTTTCTCTTATTAATTTAGTTACATCTTCTCCATTTAAAAATACTAAATCTTCATTATTCTCTTTTTTTAATTCAATATTTATTTTATTCAAAAATTCTTTTATTTTATCTGTATCATCTAAACTAATCTTATTTCTTATCATATATAATGTTACACATCTATATAATGCTCCTGTATCAATATATATTAAATTTTTCTTTTCTCCTACAAGTTTTGTAATCGTTCCTTTTCCTGCTCCTGCTGGTCCGTCTATTGCTACTATAAATCCCATATTTCAATCTCCTTTTTTGTTCTAGATTAATAAATAATTGTGCTTTTGACAAGGCAAACAAATGAGAAGAATCCGAGGCGTACTTTTTGTACGTCGCAGGATTTTCGAATGCAGTTTAACACAGTCAAAACGCAACTATTTATTAATCTTATTCTTCTTGTGGAATATAAATATTCCTAGCTACTACTTCTAAATCTACTACATTCATCGCTGTTAGTTTTTCTATTTCTTTTCTTGCTTTTGCTGTAAACGCATTTAATCCATCTTTTACATTAAATCCATATACAATACTTACTTCTATATATATTTTTGCTCCCTCACCATAGTTTTCAACTCTTGTTTTCATTATTCTATGTATTGCTGGTGTTTGTGTGGCTAAATATTCTAAAATTTGTCTAAATACTAAGTCTGAAATTGTAAATTTACCCATATAACTAAATGTTGGTCTTATAATTGATTTTTCTGATATGTATGGTTTTTGTCCTTTTCCTTTTGATTTAAATATTTGAAGTGGGTCTAATAAATATCCTGAAAAATCTTTTTTTATTTCAAATGTTGGAACTGGAATTACATGTTTTCCTTCTGTTACTCTAATTCTTCTTGCAGTTTTCATTTCTTCTTCTGTTGCAACATCTGTTATATATATAGTTTCTGAAATTTCTGGCAACCCTAAATTAGCTGCTATTTTTTGAACCATTCCATCTGATGTTCCTAGAATCAATACACTTTCTGGTCTATATTTTTTAAAAGCCTTAATTACTGGTTCTCTTTCACTTTCCTCATAAAATAAGGCATGTTTTACAGTTGCAACCTTAGTTTTTGCTTTTTTAGCAGATTCACCTGCAATTACAGCATTATCCTTAATTAATAAACCATCATCTATTATAAAATTAATATTCCTTTCACTTGCTACCATTTGAGCTCTATAACTTTTTCCTGTTCCAGATGGTCCAACAAATGCATATACTTTTAATTTGTTTATAAATGGTAGTTTTAAATCTTTTAATAACATTTTTCTCTCCTACTTTAAAATGGAACATTAGGGACAGTCACCAAATGTTTCATTTTTTATCTTTAAATATTATATCATTTTTATTATTATTGTGCAATACAAAAAATCTAGCACATAAGCTAGATTTTTATAAATTTTTCCTTCTTAATTGTCCACATGCAGCATCAATATCAGAACCAAGTTCTCTTCTAATAGTTGCTACAATTCCATGATCATTTAAATAATCTCTAAATTTAATAATATTATCATTTGAACTTTTATCAAATTTTCCATTTTCTATCTTATTAATCGGTATTAAATTAACATGGCATATCATACCTTTTAATAATTTTACTAATTCTTTTGCATCTTCTATATTATCATTATTGTCTTTTGCTAATGCATATTCAAATGATATTCTTCTATGCGTTTTTTCTATGTAATCTTTACATGCTTGAATTAATTCTTCAATAGGATATGCATCATTTACTGGCATCATACTACTTCTTTTTTTATTATTAGTTGCATGAAGTGATATTGATAATGTACATTGAATATTTTCTTCTGCTAACTTATAAATTTTTGGTACTAATCCACTAGTTGATAAACTAATATGTCTTGCACCAATATTTATACCTTTAGGATTATTTATAATATGTATTGCATTTACCACATTGTCATAATTATCTAATGGTTCACCAATTCCCATAAGTACAACATTTGAAATTCTATACCCAGTATCTTGCTCTACTGCTAATATTTGTTCTACAATCTCACCAGAACTTAAATTCCTAATAAAATTAATCCCAGTTGATGCGCAAAATTTGCATCCCATTTTACATCCTATTTGTGAAGACACGCATATACTGTATCCATGATGATAACTCATAAGTACTGTCTCTATTGCATTTCCATCTAAGACATCAAATAAATATTTTATGGTTCCATCCTTAGACTCTTGTTTTCTTAAAATTTTAAAATTACACATAGTATAGTTTTGTTTCAATTTTTCTCGTAATTCTAATGATAAATTTGTCATATCATCAAATGATTTCACTTTTTCTTGATATAACCATTTAAATATTTGCTCTGCTCTAAATGGCTTTTCACCAATCTTTATTAATTCTTCTTTTAATTCATTTAAATCATAATCTTTTATATTTTTCAATTTTTATCTCCCTTGGTATTACAATATTTTTTGGATTTGGTTTATTTACTTTTATGATATTATTTATTTCCATTTCAAGTAAATATTCTTTTCTAAAGAATATTTGATATAAAGATTTTCTTATTTTTTCAAAGTTTGATTCTTTTTTTATTATCAAACCTGTTTCTAATACTTTTGACATAATATCACCTTTTATGAAATATATTATATAATTTATTAACTACTATGTCAAACAATATTTATTTAGTGTTTTCTATAAATTTTTTAATTTTCATAATATCAGGAAAAACAACTTTTCTATATCCTTTTTTACTAATGTTAATATTTTATTTGCCTTACTTTGAAGTTCTTTATTTAGTCTTTTATTTACAACTACGTCTCTTTTTTGTTTTACATATTTTTCAACTACGTATTTTTCAGTAGTAGGAAACATATTTTGAATAAGAAATACTCTTTTTTCTCCTTCTACATATCCAAAAACAATTGTGTCAACTACTCCTGTATTTTTCAGTTTCTTATCATATATTTTTTTATATTTATCTATCTTACTGCTTATTGGTACAAACCATATTAAGTCAAGATTACTTGAATCTCTAAAGCAATAAAAACATGGTCTTTTTATTCCTCTATCTTTATTAGCACACAACTCTTTATCCTTTACTATCTCAAAGAATTCATCTTTTATAAAATAAAATTTTCCTTGTTCAACTATCATTTGTCACAACCTTTCTTTTAACGTCAAAAAAAGAGAGCTATTCTAAAAATAGCCCCCTATATATTTGTTCATTAGGCATTTTGTTATTCGCACCCTAATTAGCGAAACATATTTGTTCATTAGGCATTTTGTTATTCGCACCCTAATTAGCGAAACATATTTGTTAAAAACATAATAGCATAATTGCAAAATTATGTCAATATTATTGTATGATTATTTTTGATTTTTATTATATTTAAATGCATTTTCTTTTACAAATTTTACATATGAAATTTTCTTACTACTGTTTCTTTTAAATCCCTTGCACATAGAACTAAACTTAAAGCAAGATTTATACCAGATATTATACTAGCAATAATACACATTACTTTATTGTGTGTAATATTTTCAATATATAGAACTATAGGTAATATACTAAATAATGATATTACTAATTGATACATTGCATATTTTATATAATTTTTATGACTAATTATTGTTAATACAAACATTGTTACGTTTGCAATTATTATTAATACTGGTATTATAATATCTAATGACCATGCTTTAAATCCTAATTGATAATCTATAAAAACTGTAAGTGCAGATAACGCAAGTGTCTGAAGCAATACATGTCCTGCTATATTTATATTTTTCTTAATTGAATAAAATAATACAACCCATACATATATAATTCCTCCATTTGCAATTGCTGCCCATGGCACACGTGGTTTAAAATATCTATTTAATAATAAAAGTATTAATGCTACTAATATTGATAATAGCACCCCAAACCTTACTAATAAATTACTTTTTTTACTATTTAATTTCTGTGGATATATCATCTAAAACCCCATTACTTTCTATTTCTACTTTAATATTTCTATCTTTTAGAAATTTGTAAAATCTTTTTTGAATTTTATTGTTATCTAATATTGATGTAAATGTAAATACCATTTTATTCCCAAAAGAACAGCTTGAACATTTTATTTTTTCAACTGATTCTGGTGCTATCAAAAATAGGAAATAGTCTATATAATCTTGATATTTTCCTATAATACCAATTCTTCCTATATTCGAAAATGTTATTGTTGTATATTTTCTGATTTCAATATAACTTAATCTTACTAGTAATTTTTTTAATTCTAATGGTACAATTCTAACTATAGGGTTATTTCCTAATTTTACATTTGCAGACATTGTTTTTATTATTTCTTCTTCTACTAATCTGTTTTTAAAATCAACTTTTACAAATTCCAAGATTTTTTCGAATGTATCCATGTTTTTATCTTCCATATTCGCTTCCAAAGTTATATATGAAAAGAAATTTGACATTGTTTTTGAAGCAAAATATTTTTTCAAGTTTACCGGTATACATACCTTTATAGGCTTTTTACTTTTACTTTTCTTATAATTTTCTTCATATATGGAATATATTAAAACAGCTGTTAAATATTGAGTTATCGTTGCTTCATGTTTTTTACTTTCTTCTTTTAAAGCATTTAAATCTATCATTTCATGAATTGCAGAAACAGCTCCTAATCTTATAAAATTTCCTTTTAATACATATGCTTTTTTAGAAGAGGCATTTGATTTTGCTTTTTTATCGTAATTTTTTATATAACTATCTTCTGTGTTATACTCTACAATTTCTAAATTTCTTGCTCTTCTTTCTTCTTGGAATACTTCTGGATACATTAATTCTAAATAATTATACACAATTTCTTTAAAAAAGGTTGTACCATTATTACCATCTGTTAGAGCATGAAATATATCTATATTAATTTTATTTTCAAAATATGTTACTTTAAATAAATAATTATTATTAGTTCTTGGATTAATATATTGACATGGATAGTCTTTTTCTTCTTCTATTATTGGAGATTTTTGATTTTCTTCTAAGTAATACCAAAAAAATCCTGTCTTCATTCTAACTTTAAAAGATTTATATTGTTCTAATGCTATATTTACAGCTTTTTCTAGTACATTTGGATTTATCTTTTCTTTTAATACAACTGATAATCTAAATACTGTGCTATATTTTCTTCCTGCTGATATAGGAAATATTTTTGCAGAATTGTCAAGTCTTCTCCAATACAACTTTTTTTCTTTTTTATTTTTCATAAATTAGCCTTTCTAATTATTTTTTTACTGTATCTATTATATCATTATATCCGTTTATTTACTATTTGTTCATCTGAATTTTTATCTATTACCCAAATATGATTTGCATTGTCATAGTCTTTTACTTCTATATCAATTCCTTGCTCTAACGCTTTATTTTTTAAAACATATACATCAGGATTTAGAATGTCATCTTTACCTGTAAATATTGTTATATTTTTTAATTTAGATAAATCTCCATCAATAGGATTTACTAGATAATTATCATCACCTAATGAATATGCTATTCCTGCTAGTTTTAATGTTTCTTTATTTAATTGTTTGTCTCTTTTTTGTACTTCATCAATATCCGGATTTGTTAATCTAGTATCTAACCATGGCGAAATTAACATTATTTTATTTGGAATTTTTATATTTTCACTTGATATCTTTTCCATCAATCCTAATGCTAATCCTCCACCTGCAGAATCTCCCATTACAATTAATTGATTTGTATCTATATTAGCTATAGTTTCTTTATAAAATGGTACAGCAAAGTCAAATACATCTTTATAGTTAGCTTTTGGCGCTAATGGATAATCTGGCATAATTACTGTTGAGTTTGTATCTATTGCTAACTTTTGAATAAAATCCCAATGTTCATTA
>Ga0326514_10000474_pt1 | contig 27268 bp, 22 predicted proteins | sample 3_2548_0518_D_FD_203653 | JGI IMG/M metagenome (GOLD analysis project Ga0326514, IMG submission 203653) | Bovine rumen microbial communities from UC Davis, California, United States - 3_2548_0518 | ecosystem: Host-associated > Mammals > Digestive system > Stomach > Rumen | place: USA... | reverse complement strand
CAGACGGACATGATACAGATGATACCAAACAGATCGATGAAAATCGATTGACCGATTCGGAAGGCAGGATACACATATGGCAAAGAAAGTAGCGATGGTACATGGCAGCGGCGGACAGGCGACCGGAGAACTGATCGATGAGATTTTTGCAGCTGAGTTCAGGGACCAGACGCTGGATGAGATGGAGGACAGCGCTCTGGTCCCGGGACCGCTGGCTGAGAGTGGATTTCAGGCATCCGGGGTAAAGCCGGCAGCCGGAGAAGGTCCGGGGAGACTTGCCCTCACCACCGATAGCTTTGTCGTCACTCCGGTGAGCTTCCGGGGCGGCGACATCGGGAGGCTGGCTGTCTGCGGGACGGTCAATGATCTGCTGATGCGCGGAGCCAGGCCAATGTATCTGACCTGCGGCTGGATCCTCGAGGAGGGAACGGACATCGACCTCGTGAGACAGATGGCTCATTCGATGGCGGAGACCGCACGCGAAGCGGGGATCCGGATCGTTGCCGGTGATACCAAGGTGATCGACGGAGGCATTGGAGACCGTTCTGCCGGCGACGCGAAAGACAAGTTTGATGGCGGGATTCTGATCAACACTGCGGGCGTCGGGTTTGTATCGAATTCTGTCGATATATCGGCGAAAAATGCTGCAGCCGGAGATGTTATCCTGGTGTCAGGTACCATGGGAGACCATCATGCGGCAATTCTGTCTGAGCGCATGAGCATCCGGACCGACATCGAGAGCGACAATGCACCGCTGACCGATATTGTTTCCGGCCTGATCGGCTCAGGCCTCCACATTCATACACTCCGGGATGTGACACGCGGTGGACTCGGGACAGTACTGAAGGAACTTGCAGAAGCATCCGGAAAAACATTTGAAATAAATCAGGAAGATGTGCCGGTCAGCCCGAAGGTGCAGGATTTCTGCAACCTGCTTGGACTTGATCCGGTTTACATGGGCAATGAAGGCAAGCTCGTGTGCATTCTGCCTGAGGAGGAGGCAGACCAGGCGCTTGAGATTATCCGCAGGTCAAGGTATGGCAGCGGAGCGGCAAGGATTGGCAATGTCACGGAAGACGGGAATTCCGGGGATCTGATCATGAGAACCGAGATCGGCGGCGAGAGGCTGCTTGATGTGCTGCAGGGCGAGGGACTGCCGAGAATCTGCTGAGAACCTTGAGGCGGAAAGAGGAATAGGATATGCATGAGATGAGTACCATGGTCCGGATGGTGAATCTGGCCTGCGAGACTGCGGAAATAGAGGGCGGCGGAAGGCTGAAGAGCATATCGGTCAGCGTCGGCGCCATGACGGGGATCCTGCCTTTCTACCTGAAGAAGTATTTCCCGACGGCGTCGAAGGGAACTCTCGCCGAAGGCGCGGAGCTGGAGATTACGGAAGTACCTGTCACCGTGAAGTGCCGGGACTGCGGCACCATCTACGAACCGGAGAAGGCGACCGGGAGGCGCTGCCCGAAGTGCGGAGGCATCCGGGCACACATCCTGAGCGGGCGGGACATCACCCTCGACAAGGTGACCATGGAAGAGTGAACAGAGGTCGGAGAGCCTGAAATTGTCAGATAATTGCCATTTTTTATTTCAAATTGACGGGTGCCTGGCACCAGACAATTTCAGCGAATTGTCACACAATTTACGGGAGGAAAATGAGATGTCCAGATCGAGTGAGAAGATGAGGCGTGGCAGCGCCCTTGGAGATGAGAGGCGGGATGCCGGGCTGACGACGCCGGCCTATATCAGAAGATTTGACGATATTCAGTATGGCCCGGACCCGGACTGGAATGTCCTTGATGTCTACCGCAACCGTTACCTGACGGGAAAACTTCCGGTCATTCTGATTGTCCATGGAGGCGGCTGGGTCTATGGGTCCAAGGAGACCTACCAGTTTTACGGCATCGAACTTGCAAAGCGTGGATTTGCCGTCGTCAACTATTCTTACCGGCTTGCTCCGGAGCACAAGTTTCCTGCTTCTCTTGAGGATACGGTAAATGTCTCTGCCTGGCTTATGTCTCATGCCTCTGAGTTTGGGTTCGATACCGACCGGATCTTCGCCGTTGGCGATTCGGCCGGAGGCAATCTGCTGGGACTTTTCTGCGCCTTTCTCCATAACGAGGAGTACCGGAGCCAGTTTCCATTCCGGATGCCGGAAGAGGCTGAGAGACATTTCCGACTGAAGGCGGTTGGAATGAACTGCGGAGCCTATCAGCTCTTCAATCAGGAAGGGCACATCGACCGGCCGGATGACCTGGGATTCATGGCGGATCTGCTGATGGACCCGGAAGAGGAGGAAGAGGCTGAGGCGGACGGAGAGCTCTCGAAAGCCCAGATCGATGACCTGATCACTAAGGAACGGAAATATATCGATGTCGCGGCCCGCGTCAACAGGGATTTTCCGCCGGCTTACATCATGACCTGCGAGGGAGACTTCCTGAAAGCGCAGGCACCGATCCTCCAGGCAGCATATCAGAAAGCAGGGGCAAAGTCGGAACTTCACATCTTCGGAACCAAAGAAAAGCCTCTCTATCACGTGTTCCACTGCACTGTGCAGGAGCCAGAAGGCCAGAAATGCAACGATGAAGAGTGCGACTTCTTCCGGAAATACTTTTGAATTGTCAGAAAAATATCCTAAATTGACGGGTGCCTGGCACCAGACAATTCCAGACAATTTCAGACAATTCAGACAATTCAGAGGGGCAGGTCACGGGTAAAATACTTGTCCATCAGCTTTGCCACGGTCTGGTCGGCCTCTTTCACGAGGCTGTCGTAGGCGTCGAGGAGCCAGCGGCCTTCATCCGTAAGGGTGGAGCCGCCGCCTCCTTCGCCGCCGGCTGCCGGCTGGGTGAGCCGGAAGCCGCAGATCTCTTCCGCCCTTCTCACGTGTGTCCATGCCTTGCTGTAGGACATCCCCATGGCCTGGACGGATTTGCGGAGTGACCCGTATTTTTCGATTCCGTGCAGCATCTGGGCAAGCCCGGGACCCATGACAAACATATGGACTTCGCCCGTTTTCTTGTCCTTCAGCGCAAACTTGTAAGAAGTCCTGCAGGACAATATCGATGATGGAAGCTCTTTTTCGACCATCAGACACCTCTCTTCGCTGCTTCAGTTTCAGACCTCTGATTCCGTTTCTGCCACTTCCGGCACCATGGAAAACCCGACTTTTTCAAATACTTTCTGTGCCGGGGACGTCTTCAGGAAGCTGAGGAATGCCTCCGCCTCATCGGGAGATTTGCTGTCTTTCAGCACCGCCGCCGGGTAGATCACCTGCCCGCACATGCCGGCCGCCGCGGTATCGACGACGTCAAGCCCCGCGCTGTACGCATCGGTCTGGTAAATGATCCCGCAGCCGACGGACGCCTCGGCCACCTGCGTCGTGACCTCCTTGACATTTGAACCATAAGTAATGAGACCTTTCTCCGCAAGCGTCTCCTCGGAAAGCCCGTAAAAATCAAGAATCTTCTCCGTATACTGCCCGACCGGCACATCGCTGTTGCCCATCGCCAGCAGTACCTGCGGACCCTTCAAAGGCGCATCACTCTCAAGCGCCTCCGCCAGCTCGTCAAAGCTGCCGATCTCCGCCGGATTCCCCTCCGGCACCGCAAGCGCCACCTTGTTCTCGAGCAGGTCGATCCTGGAATCGGAAAGGATCAGTTCCCCATCCTCGAGCTCATTCATCTGCTTCTGTGCCGCGGAAATGAAAACATCGCAGTCCGCACCTTCCTCAATCTGCGTCTTCAGCGTTCCCGACGAATCAAAATTGCAGGAGATCGTCACATCCGGATATTTCTCCATGAAATCATCCGCGAGATCCTCCAGCGTCTCCGTCATGGAAGCCGCCGCAAAGACCGTCAGCTGTTTTGTATCGCCATCTTCCGTCTCCCCGGCTGCCGCCGGAAATGTCATTCCCGCCGCCACTGCTGAAGCCATAAGGAGTGATAACATTTTCTTTCTCTTCATTTCGTACCTCGCTTTCTTGTACCTGAGACCTCCCTCTCTGGTACAGGGAACGTCAGACGTTATTCATGAAAAAATATAACGCTGTCTTTATTATAAGGAACAGCACGGTCCAGTTCAAGGAAGATTCCGGAAAAATTCCTGTGGAAACCGGAGGGTGCTTGCGGGAAGATCATTGCGGGCGATACAATGAAACTACTATGGAAGAGAACAGGGAATCAAAAGTATACGGAGATGTCCGGGTCCCGGACAGAGATGAGCTGAGAAGGCAGATCGCCGGGGAGAGCAGAAAAAGTGCAGGCGCTGCAGCCAGCAGCCGGCCGCCCGGACCCGGCAGGTCTCCCTGGAACTATATCACGGAGGAGGATCTCTTCCGCGATTTCCGGGAGGATGCCCGCAGACGTCAGCAGAAAGAGGATGAAGGCTACGAAAACTTCCGGAAGGTTGTCCGGGAGGGAAGGATGCCGGCGGAACCTTACGTTACCAGGGTCCGCTACTGCCGGCGCTGGGTACAGGAGCTTCTCGGCCCGGAGCGGGTGGAGTCTGCCTCTGAGGGGTGGAAGATCCTGGTACGCTTCGACGAGACCGCTCCGGATGGCTTTTCGCTGTCCGGTTACATGAATCCCACACTGGACCAGATCCGCCGCTACTATGTGATGATGTCAGATCTCCCTCGGACCTATGTCGGCAAGGCTTTCCAGGATGAGATACGCAGAGATGAGTACATCCTTGCCCTGCTGATGTATGACGAGGCGGACGACGACCAGGTTTGGAATGCCATCCTGCATTTTTCACACTATAAAGAAGGAAAATCACATTTCTTTGAGATGCATTCAGGGGAGATGAAAAAAGCCGTCCGCCGGGTCTACGGAGCCGTCGCGGACGCTTACCTGGAAAAGCACAAAAGGAAGCTGACCGACGATCTCTTCGGCGAGCCGGACACGCACGTCTGGTATCCCTCCCAGGTGATTTCTCCAAGGCTGCCGCAGGAGCTGAAAAAGAAGGTCCTGACCTTTCAGGTCGACCCGGTCCTGACCTATACCTGCAGGCGGGGGCACTGGACAGAGACTTGTTACTTTCCGGAACTTTTCGGGAGCAAGATCCTCCGGGAGCAGCTAAAGCAGATGTGCCGCGAGACGGAACGTCTTCTGCGGGAGGCGGCCGGCTTCCGGAAACTGAAACCTGCCGATATGGACGAGGAGCTGAGGCAGAATGTGAAGAATGCGGTGGGCGCATACCTAAGAGAGATAGCCGAGGCAAAGAGAGAGGCTGCCCGGCCGAAGGTCCACATCGATCTTGGCAGGCTTGGCAGCATCCGGTCCGACGCCGATTACACCAGAGACCAGCTGCTTATTGGCACTGAAGACGAAGAGCCGGAGGGGGAGTTGGTACCGGAGGAGCTTCCGCACGTAGAGAATACCGGAGCGGAGCCGGACAGATGCCGGGTACCGGAGGAGCTTCCATCGGCGGAAAGCTCCGCAGAAGATCCGCTGCCGGACAGGTGTCAGGTACCGGGGGAGTTGGTACCGGAGGAGCTTCCGCCGGCGGAAAGCCCGGCGCTCTCTTCAGACAGTCCGTATGGCCTTACCGAAGATGAGTTAAAGATCCTGAATATGCTCATTTCCGGGGAAAGCCCGGCGGACTACATCCGGTCCCGGCGCCTCTTTGCATCCATCATCGCCGATTCCATTAACGAAAAGCTCTTCGATGAGATCGGGGATTCTGTAATCGAGGAGACCGACATCGGCCTGGCGCTGGTGGAAGACTATGCAGACGATCTGAGAGACCTGCTTGACGGGAAATAAAGACAATACGTCAGGATTGTATCCTCATATTTCACATATTCTTCACATCTCTTAGGTAAGGTATGAAAGCTAATTTCCGTAAAAGAAAAGAGAGGATCTATGAAGTATCTATTCGGAAATCTGAAACACTACTGGAAGGCAGTGATCCTGCTTGCGATCCTTCTGATCTTCCAGGGTTACTGCGAGATGTCCATGCCTCAGTACACCCAGAACATCATCGATGTGGGTATCCAGAACAAGGGAATCACCCACATTCTGCCGGTGAAGATCACGAAAGACGAGTTTGAGGCTGCCGGAATCTTCATGGACGATGAGCAGAAGGAAGACTGGGAGGATGCCTACGCCGAGGAGGGGGATGTCTATGTCCTCCATGACCTGAGCGAGGAACATCTGAAAGAGCTCGACGAAAGCCTCCTGATGCCGGAAGTTCTGGCTTATCAGACTCGCAAGATCCCTGGCATTTCTTTCGCCAAGCTGGGAGAAAAACAGATTGCTGCCATGAAGTCACAGGCCGAAAAGATGGTCGGGAAAGCCGGTGACCGGACGGTGCGGGCTATGGGCATCCAGTTCGCCTATGAAGCGGAGAAGGCAGCAGGCGTCGATGTGGATGCCCGCCAGAGATCTTACCTCTGGCAGTCCGGCGGCCGCATGATCCTGATGGCTCTTTTTATGGCGATCGCAGCCATCGCGGTTTCATTTGTGGCATCCAGAGTCGGGGCATCGGTAGGACGCGATCTGAGGTCCCGGATCTTCGGCAACGTGATCAGCTATTCAAGCGCGGAGATGGACAGGTTCCAGACTTCGTCCCTGATCACCCGCGCCACGAACGATGTTCAGCAGGTCCAGATGGTCACGACCATGCTTCTCCGCATGGTCCTCTATGCACCGGTCCTGGGCACCTGGGGCGTCGTGAAAGTCTGGCAGTCTCATGCAAACATGAGCTGGATCATCCTTCTTGGCATCGCCGTCATGGTGGGAATCATCATGACTCTCATGTTCTTCGCTATGCCGAAGTTCAAGATCATGCAGTCGCTGGTCGATAAGCTGAACGGGGTGTCCCGTGAACTTCTGACCGGAATTATGGTAGTGCGTGCCTTCGGGCGCGAGAAGACGGAAGAGAAGCGCTTTGATGATGCCAACACGGACCTTATGAGGACGCAGCTTTTCACCAACCGTGTCATGACTTTTATGATGCCGTCGATGATGTTCATCATGAGCGGACTCTCCGTTCTGATCACCTGGGTTGCCTCTCACAGAGTTGAATCCGGCGTGCTCGAAGTCGGAGCGATGACTTCCTTCATCACTTATTCGATGATCATCATCTCCTCCTTCATGATCCTGACCGCCATGTCCATCATCCTTCCGAGGGCGGGCGTGGCAGCAGAGCGGATCAACGAAGTCCTGACCACCAAATCTTCCATCCTGGAGCCAGAGGCAGCGGAGAGACCGGCGGAGGAAAAAGGCGTGGTCCGGTTTGATCACGTGAACTTCCGGTATCCGGGCGCCGAGGAAGATGCACTGCGGGACGTGACATTTACGGCGAAGCCGGGACAGACGACCGCCATCATCGGCTCGACCGGTTCGGGCAAGTCGACTCTGGTCAACCTGATCCCGAGATTTTACGACGTCACGGGCGGATCGATCCAGGTGGACGGGATCGATATCCGCCAGATAGATCTGAAGACTCTCCGTGACGAGATCGGATTTGTCCCGCAGAAAGGGACCCTGTTCTCAGGGACGATTGCGTCAAATATCCGCTTCGGACGGCCGGAAGCTTCGGATGATGAAGTCAGGCGGGCGGCAATGATCGCCCAGGCGGATGACTTTATCAAGGAGAAGGAAGACGGCTACGACAGTTATATCTCCCAGGGCGGCACGAACGTCTCAGGAGGCCAGAAGCAGCGCCTTTCCATCGCCCGCGCAATCGCAAAAAGACCGAAGGTGCTTGTCTTCGACGACAGCTTCTCGGCACTGGACATGAAGACGGACGCAAAGCTCCGTGAGGTGCTCGCGAAGGAGGAGAAAGATACGACAAGGATCATCGTCGCACAGCGCGTCAGCACGATCCTGAATGCGGACCAGATCCTGGTCATCGATGAGGGCAGGATCGCAGGGATTGGCACCCATACGGAGCTGCTCGACTCCTGTGAGGTTTACCGGCAGATCGCATCCTCACAGCTTTCGAAGAAGGAACTGGAGGATACCCGGAAGATGCGGAAGGAGGCGGCAGGAGATGCTGAGTAAGAAGAAGACTCTTAACGCAGACGCGGCGGCTGAAAGCAGCGCAGAAAAGCCGGCAGATGCAGAGGCGCGTGCTCAGGAAATGAAACTAGCAGAGTACCGCAGACGTCAGGCTTCTCAGCGGCCGCGCGGACCGCGTGGCAGAGGCGCGGTCGAGAAGCCGAAAGATTTCCGGAAATCCTTCGGAAAGATTCTTGGTTATATCGGACGCTACAAGATCGCGGTCATCATCGTCATGATCTTTGCCGCAGCCTCCACCGTCTTCAATATCGTCAGCCCGAAGATCATGGGCCATGCGACGACGGAGCTGGCGGAAGGTCTCATGCGCAAGATCCAGGGGACCGGCGGCATAGACTTTGAGAAGATCGGAAAGATCCTTCTTTTCACCCTTGCGCTCTACCTTCTGGCGGCGGCTTTCAGCTTTGTCCAGGGATGGATCATGACGACCGTCACCCAGAAGATCGTCTACCGCATGCGGAAGGAGATCTCCGAGAAGATTAACCGTATGCCGATGAAATATTTCGAGAGTCAGCCGATCGGCGATGTCCTTTCCCGTATCACAAATGACGTGGACACGCTGGGGGTCGGACTCAACCAGAGTATTACGACCATCATCACTTCGATTGCGACGCTGATCGGTGTCGTCGTCATGATGCTGACAATCTCACCTCTGATGACCCTGATCGCCGTCATCGTCATTCCGCTTTCGGCAGTATCCGTCATGGGGATCGTGAAGAAGTCCCAGAAGTACTTCAGCCGGCAGCAGGAAGCACTCGGGATCATCAACGGACAGATCGAAGAAGACTTCTCAGGCCAGCTGGTCATCAAGGCCTTCAACCGTGAGAAAGTCGTTATGAACGAATTCGGAAAGACCAACCATGACCTTTACGATTCCGGATGGAAATCGCAGTTCATTTCCGGCATGATGATGCCGGTCATGAACTTTATCTCCTACCTGGGGTATGCAGGTGTGGCGATCTCCGGAGGGATGCTGGTCATCCGCGGAACGATCGGCGTCGGCGACATCCAGGCATTCATCCAGTATGTCGGCAATATCAAGCAGCCGCTTACGCAGATGGCTCAGGTCATCAATCAGGTCCAGTCGATGACAGCGGCTGCGGAACGTGTCTTTGAATTCCTTGAGGAAACGGAGGAGGATCAGGGAAGGCTTTGCGTCGCAGATGACAGCCGGGCAGAGGGTAATGCGGCTGGTTTTGAGCAGAGTGCGGATGGGCAGAAGCCAGCGCCTGCAGAAGCAGAGCAGAAAACCGGTGCGGGTGAGACGGCAGAGATCCGGGGCCAGGTCGACTTCAATCATGTCCGCTTCGGCTATGACCCGGACCAGGTCATCATCAAAGATTTCTCGGCACATGTAAAGCCGGGTCAGAAGATCGCGATCGTTGGCCCGACCGGAGCCGGCAAGACCACTATCGTCAAGCTGCTCATGCGGTTCTACGACGTTGACTCCGGAGCAATCTGCCTCGACGGCAAGGACATCCGCAATTACGACCGCCACCTTCTCCGCGGAAACTTTTCCATGGTCCTTCAGGACACCTGGCTCTTCTCCGGGACGATCCGCGAGAACATCCGATACGGTCGCCTCGATGCAACCGATGAGGAAGTCATGCAGGCAGCAAAGGCAGCGCACGCCGACCATTTCATCCGGACCCTTCCGGGCGGATACGACATGGTCCTCAATGAGGACGCAACCAACGTCTCGCAGGGCCAGAAACAGCTGCTCACCATCGCCCGCGCGATGCTGGCAGACCGGAGAGTGCTGATTCTCGACGAGGCAACATCATCCGTCGACACCAGGACCGAGCAGCTCATCCAGTCCGCCATGGACCGGCTGATGAAAGGAAGGACAAGTTTCGTCATCGCCCACCGTCTCTCCACGATCCGGAACGCAGACCTCATCCTGGTCTTAAGCCACGGCGACATCGTAGAGCAGGGCACCCACGAAGAGCTCCTTGCAAAGAACGGCTTCTACGCCGATCTTTACAACTCCCAGTTCGCGGGTCAGGCAAAGGATGAACGGGCTTTATAAACCATGTTTGCAAACCGGGGTCTTGACACACTCCGCATTTACATGATAGTATGCTGTGCATAGCACTTTAGCATGGTAAAGCGATAAAGCAGAAAAGCAATAGCGAGCGAAACCAGGAAGTAATAAGCAAGGAAACAGGAAAGCAATAAGTAAGGAAGCAGGGGCAAAAGGCCCGGGGAGGAGAATATGATGAAGATGAATAAGAAAGTACTTGCAGGACTTCTGAGCGCAGTCATGGCAGTGTCCACCATGAGCATGGCAGCATGCGCAGGCGAGGCAGAGGGCAGCGGCCTTGCGACAGACGGAAAGTTTGTTGTCGGTTTTGATGCCGAGTATCCGCCTTACGGCTACATGGACGACGACGGAGAATACACAGGTTTTGACCTTGAACTTGCCCAGGCAGTCTGTGATCTCGAAGGCTGGGAACTGGTCAAGACCCCGATCGACTGGGACAGCAAGGACATGGAGCTTGATTCCGGCAACATTGACTGCATCTGGAACGGCTTCACCATGAACGGGAGAGAAGAGGATTACGAGTTCTCTGTTCCGTATGTCAACAATTCCCAGGTCATTGCGACAAGCGAAGACTCCGGAATCAATTCCCTGGCAGACCTCGCAGGCAAGACCGTCGGAGTCCAGGCAGATTCCGCAGCACTGGATCTTCTTTCCGAGGACGGAGACCAGGCAGACCTTGCGGCGACCTTCGCGGACCTTCAGCAGTTTGGAGATTACAACACTGCATTTGCAGAACTGATGGCAGGCTCCCTCGACGCAGTCGCGATCGACATCGGAGTTGCCCAGTACCAGATCAATGGCCGTGAAGGTTACAAGATCCTTGACGAGTATCTGAATGCAGAGCAGTATGCAGTCGGATTCAAGAAGGGCAACACGGTCCTTCGCGACAAGATCAATGCAGATCTGAAGACACTGCTCGATGACGGTACGTTCGACAAGATTGCAGAGAAGTACGCCGGCAACGGCGTAGATCCGACCATGCTCTGCCTGGCAGAGAGCTTCGGCGAAGCTTCCACTGAGGCAGAGACAGAGGCAGCGACCGAAGCCTGAAAACTTCTGCTTCCCCAATGTGGGAGAACCCGGCCAGGAAGCCCGGCTTCCGGTACGGAAGATATCTCAGAATCAGCACATACAAGTCAGCATCTGGCGCAGGGCGGCGCTATGCCGCCCCTGCGTCATTTGCTGTACAGGAAAAGACAGCCGCCTGAGGGAAATTCCGCAAGGCACATTTGCGAAGCTGGCCGGGTGGCAGCTGTCCGGAGGAAACTATGAGTTTTACAGTCATGCTGCAGCAGCTCGGAGAGGGCATGCTGCGTTCGATGGGAATCTTTTTTCTGACCCTTCTTTTCTCACTGCCGCTCGGCCTCTTTGTAGCATTCGGCCGCATGAGCAGGAATAAAGCCCTGCAGGGCGTCATCCGCGTCTATATCTCAATCATGCGAGGCACTCCGCTGATGCTGCAGCTGCTCGCCGTTTATTTCGGACCCTACTATCTTGCGGGTGCCCGGCTCGGCAAAAACTGGCGCTTTTTCGCCATCATCCTTGCATTCGTGATCAACTACGCGGCTTACTTCGCGGAGATCTACCGCTCGGGTATCGCGTCCATGCCGCCCGGACAGTATGAGGCAGCCCGGCTTCTGGGCTACTCCAAGGCAGGCACCTTCGTGCGGATCATCCTTCCGCAGGTCATCAAGCGCATCCTTCCGTCCGTAACGAACGAAGTCATGACTCTGATCAAGGACACGTCCCTGTCCTTCTCCCTCGCTTACGCGGAAATGTTTACCATCGCCAAGCAGATCGCAGCCAAGGAGACGTCTTTCGTACCTTTTATCGCAGCCGCGGTCTTCTACTACGTATTCAATGCGATCGTAGGCTTCGTTATGAACCGTATCGAGAAATCGATGGATTACTACACCTGAGAATAAGTGTGGATGCCTGCTTTCCGCTACTTTGCAGAGGGCGGCAGCCATATGGAGGAATCACATGTCTTTACTTGAAATGAACCACATCCGCAAATCGTTCGGTGATCTGGAGGTCATCAGGGACATCTCTCTCAAGGTGGACGAAGGTGAGATTCTGTCGATCATCGGACCTTCCGGTTCCGGCAAATCGACTATGCTTCGCTGTGCGACCATGCTCGAGACCATAGATGGCGGAGAGATCAAATATATGAATGAAAGAGTCGCGTGGGCTGACTCTGACGGCACCCGCTATTATCCGAAGGGTGCAGACCTTCGACAAGTATGCTCCTGTTTCGGCCTGGTCTTTCAGCAGTTCAACCTCTTCCCGCACTTCACGGTTATGAAGAACATTACGGACGCCCCGATCCACAATCAGAAGCGGGACAAGGAAGAGGTTTACCAGACGGCGAAAGAACTCCTCGGGAAGATGGGGCTGGCCGACAAGGCAGACGCATACCCCTGCCAGCTCTCCGGCGGACAGCAGCAGCGGGTCGCGATCGCAAGAGCGCTTGCGCTGAATCCGAAGATCCTCTTCTTCGATGAACCGACATCGGCCCTCGACCCGGAGCTGACCGGGGAGGTCCTGAAGGTCATCAAGTCGCTGGCAGACCTCCACATCGCTATGGTTATCGTTACCCATGAGATGAACTTCGCCCGCGAGATCTCCGACCATGTCATGTTCATGGACAAAGGCGTAGTCCTCGTCGAGGGAACGGCAGAGGAAGTCTTCACAACCGATAACGCCAGAATGAAAGCCTTCTTCGGAAAGCTGCAGCACTGAGGCTCACAATCAAAAGACCTGTGCCACCGGTCCGGATATCCCGGATATATGGATATCCGTCCCCGTGTCGCAGGCCTTTTTGTATACCCAGGCTCCCTTCCACCACCAAATTGTCAGAATAATGCCAAAATTATCGGTAAATTGTCAGGTGCCAGGCACCGGACAATTCCACCAAATTGTCAGAATAATGCCAAATTATCATGAAAGTGTCAGGTGCCAGGCACCAGACAATTCCAGTCAATTCTGACACAATTCGGATAATTGTCAGACAACTGCGGCGAAGGGTGGTTTCCCCTTGAAAGAGGACGGAAGGTGTGTTATTATCCCTTTCGATTGAGCACAATTAGTCTATGCGTATCCATGTGCCGCAGCCGCCGGGCGGCTGGCAGGCTGTGCCAGAAAGGAAGAGAAATAAGATGGCAAAGATTGATATTATCTCTGGCTTCCTCGGGGCTGGAAAGACCACTCTGATCAAGAAGCTTATTAAAGACGTATTTGCAGGACAGAAGGTTGTTCTGATCGAGAACGAGTTTGGTGAGATCGGCATCGACGGAGGATTCCTGAAAGATGCGGGAATCAACATCACCGAGATGAACTCAGGCTGCATCTGCTGCTCCCTGGTAGGTGATTTCGGAAGAGCCCTGAAGCAGGTTGTCGAGCAGTACAATCCGGACCATATCATCATCGAGCCGTCCGGAGTCGGCAAGCTTTCCGACGTCCGCCGCGCGATCGAGAAGAAGGCAGAAGAGTGCGACCTTGAGATCGGGGCCCTTGTCACCGTTGCCGATGTCAAGAAAGTCAAGATGTATATGAAGAACTTCGGCGAGTTCTACAACAACCAGATCGAAGCTGCAGGGACCATCATCCTGTCCAGGACCCAGCTTGTCGACCAGAAGAAGCTGGACGATGCGATCGCCATGATCCGCAGCAAGAATCCGGATGCGACCATCATCACCACTCCGTGGGATGAACTTTCCGGGCAGACCATCATGGACGCTATGGAGAAGTCCGTCAGCCTTGCAGACCAGCTGATGGCTGAAATGAAAGCAAAGCATCCGGAAGACTTCATGGATGACGATGACGATGACGACGAGGATGAGCATGACCACGAGCACCATCATGACCATGACCATGAAGATCATGACCATGATGAGCATGACCACGAGCACCATCATGACCATGAAGATCATGACCATGATGAGCACGACCACGAGCATCATCACGATCACGACGACCATGATCACGACGACCACGAGCATCATCATCACCATCATCACCACCACCATCATGGCGAGCATGACGCGGATGAGGTCTTCACCAGCTGGGGCAGGGAGACTGCAAACAAGTACACCGACGACCGGATCAGGGAGATCCTGAAGACTCTTTCTGAATCTGACGAGCATTCTTACGGCATCATCCTCCGCGCGAAGGGCATGGTCCCGCGTGAAGACGGCACCTGGATCAACTTCGATATGGTTCCGGAAGAGACAGATGTCCGCGACGGCCAGCCGGATTACACCGGACGCCTCTGCGTCATCGGCTCTGAGCTGAACGAAGAGAAGATCGCAGAGCTCTTCGGAGTATAATAAGGAAAATGTCACAGCCCGGACCTGACGCTTCACGCGCATACGTTCCGGGCTGTACTTTACGAAAAAGCAAAGGAGATTCATATGCTGGAAGTACCCGTATACGTCATTACAGGTTTCCTCGAAAGCGGCAAAACCACATTTATCAGAGAAGTACTGACAAGCCCTGACTTTGCGGACGGAGAGAAGACCCTTCTTCTTCTCTGCGAGGAAGGCGAGGAAGAGTACGACGAAGAAGACTACAGGCGCCACAACATCTACATCGAGCATGTGGAGAATGAAGCAGACCTGACCGCATCTTATATGGAAAAGATGCAGAAGAAACACAGACCGGAGCGCGTCTTCGTCGAATTCAACGGAACCTGGGACTCCGCCGCATTCTGCAACGGCGACTGGGCAAAGAGATGGGTGCTGGCCCAGGTCATCACCCTTGTCGACGGTTCCACATTCGAAGTCTACCTTCAGAACATGCGCCAGATGATGAGCAACATCTTCCTGTACACCGAGCTCGTCATCTTCAACCGCTGCACGCCCGGCCAGGACCTTCAGAAGTTCCGGAGAACCGTCAAGGCAGTCAACACGCAGGCAGTCTGCTCCTTCGAGGACTCCGAGGGAGAGGTCATCGACATCGGCAAGGCACAGCCGCCGTTCGACCTGACGCAGGACGTCATCGAGATCCCGGATACCGAATTCGGCCTCTGGTACCTGGATGCCCTGGACAACAAGGACCGCTACGACGGAAAGACAGTCCACTTCAAGGGCAAGGTCATGATCCCGAGAAAGTTCCCGGAGAATGCTTTTATCCCTGGCAGGAACTGCATGACCTGCTGCGTAAATGACATTCGCTTTATGGGTTTCATTTGTCACAGTAAATACACGGACCGCCTGAAACAGAAGCAGTGGCTGGAAGTCACCGCCTTTGTCCGCTATGAGTTTGTCCCGGAATATGAAGGAGAGGGACCGGTTCTCTACGCGAAACACCTTAAATCGACCGAGCCGCCGGAAGAAGATACCGTTCTCTTCAACTGAAAAATACATATTTTCATTTTTGTGCATAATAACTGAATCATCTAATAAGGCCGCTCCATGGAACCACGCGTTTCATGGGGCGGTTTATTGTATAAATAATCATTGAATATACATTGCAAAACATAAATATGCAAAAAACAACTTATATAAACATCAAAAAATACATCCTCCGCAAAAAATGGATAGCTATTATACAAATGCCTTGACCTTCGTATAAACCAGTGATATAGAGATTTCAACCAATTATAAAGTTGCCGGAAAGGCCTTTTTCGGCATATATAACAGGAGGCAAAGTTATGAACAAGAAAGTCCTTTCAGTTGTTGCGCTTGCCACCGTCGGAGCTATGACATTCAGCTCTCTCGCAATGGCAGACGAAGTCGCTAATGCAGACAAGCCGCTGGTATGGTTCAACCGTCAGCCGTCCAACAGCTCCACCGGTGAGCTGGATATGGATGCTCTGAACTTCAACGACAGCACCTACTACGTCGGATTCGATGCAAACCAGGGTGCTGAGCTGCAGGGCCAGATGGTCGCTGATTACATCCAGGCACATGCAGATACGATCGACCAGAACGGTGATGGAATGATCGGATACGTTCTGGCAATCGGTGATATCGGACATAACGATTCCATCGCACGTACCAGAGGCGTCCGTAAGGCTCTGGGAACTGCAGTTGAGGTCGACGGCCAGATCGATTCCGCTCCGGTCGGAACCAACACAGATGGATCCGCTACCGATGTACAGGATGGAAAGCTTACCATCGATGGCAAAGATTACGTCGTCCGTGAGCTTGCATCTCAGGAGATGAAGAACTCCGCAGGTGCTACATGGGATGCTGCTACCGCCGGCAACGCAATCTCCACATGGGCTTCTTCCTTCGGCGATCAGATCGATATCGTTGTTTCCAACAATGATGGCATGGGCATGGCTATGTTCAACGGCTGGTCTCAGGAAAACAAGCGCCCGACCTTCGGCTATGACGCAAACAGCGACGCAGTTGCTGCAATCGCAGACGGCTACGGCGGAACCATTTCCCAGCACACCGACGTTCAGGCTTACCTGACCCTCCGTGTAATCCGCAACCTTCTTGATGGCGTTGATGTCAACACCGGTATCGCTACCGCTGATGATGCAGGCAACGTACTTCAGGATACCGATTACAAGTATGTTGAGGATGAGCGTTCTTACTACGCACTGAACCTTGCAGTTACCGAAGAAAACTATCAGGACTTCACCGATGCAACCAAGACCCTCGACGCTGTATCCAACCAGCTTGATGAGTCCACCTCTGCGAAGAAGAAGGTATGGCTTGACATCTACAACAGCGCTGATAACTTCCTTGGATCCACATATGTTCCGCTTCTTCAGAAGTATGATGATCTGCTGAACCTCGATGTCGAGTACATCCAGGGCGATGGCCAGACCGAGTCCAACATCACCAACAGACTTGCTGATCCGAGCGCATATGATGCATTCGCAATCAACATGGTCAAGACTGATAATGCAGCTTCCTACACTGCACTGCTTCAGCAGTAATAACGGTGGAAAAACCGTGAGACTGTAATCACATAAGAATACAGCTCAGGTCAGGAGTTAACATTTCCGCCCTGCCTGTGCCTCAGGCTATGAAGACGGCTGCACAGGCAGGACGATTGGGAAGAGGGAATTCCTAACGGAATTCCCTCTTCTGTTCTGAATATCAAGTATGAAAAAAAGGCCGCCTGCGGCGGGCTTTTTCAAGAAGGTTTCAGCAGGAAAAAGCGTGAGGGGATAAAACAGTGGCAGAAAAGAGTAATGATAATATTCTGTCGATCCGCAATATGTCCAAATCGTTCGGAAGGAACCGGGTCCTCGATCATATCAATATGGATGTGAAGAAGGGCATCGTCATGGGACTGATGGGTGAGAACGGAGCCGGGAAGTCCACCATGATGAAGTGCCTCTTCGGTATCTACCATATGGATGAAGGCTCGATCACTCTGGACGGCAAGCCGGTCAGCTTCTCAGGCCCGAAGGACGCTCTTGAGAACGGAGTGGCCATGGTCCATCAGGAACTGAACCAGTGCCTGGAACGTTCCGTTGTCGACAATCTCTTCCTTGGAAGATATCCGGTAAACAACGGCGTGATCGACGAAGCAAGAATGAAGAGAGAGGCTGCAGACCTGTTCCGCAGACTCGGTATGACCGTTAACCTGACGCAGCCTATGCGCAGGATGTCTGTCTCCCAGAGACAGATGTGCGAGATCGCGAAAGCAATCTCCTATAATTCGAAAATAATTGTTCTGGACGAACCGACCTCGTCACTGACGGAGCCGGAAGTAAAGCGCCTCTTCAAGATCATGAGACAGCTGACCGCCCAGGGCATTTCCCTCATCTACATCTCCCACAAGATGGATGAGATCTTTGAGATCTGTGACGAAGTATCCGTCCTCCGTGACGGCCACCTGGTCATGTCCAAAGATGTGCATGATACAAACTTCAACGAGCTGATCTCCGCTATGGTCGGCCGTTCCCTGGACAAGAGATTCCCGCCGGTCGACAATCAGCCGGGCGATGTCATCCTGTCCGTACAGCACCTGTCGACCAAGTTCGCACCGTATCTGCAGGACATTTCCTTCGACGTAAGGGAAGGAGAGATTTTCGGACTCTACGGACTGGTCGGAGCAGGAAGGACCGAGCTTCTGGAGACGATCTTCGGCGTCAGGACGAGAGCATCAGGCCGCGTCTACTATAACGGACAGCTGCTGAACTTCAACAGCGCGAAGGAAGCCATGGAGCATGGGTTCGCGATGATCACCGAGGAACGGAAGATGAACGGTATGTTCGCAAAAGGCGACCTCATCTTCAACACGACCATCACCAACCTGAATAAGTACAAGAGCGGTCCGGCGCTTTCCAATCCGAAGATGCGCCGTGCTACGGAAAATGAAATCCGCATCATGCATACCAAGTGCATGGGCCCGGACGATTCCATATCCGGTCTGTCCGGAGGAAACCAGCAGAAAGTAATCTTCGGCAAATGGATCGAGCGTGATCCGGTCGTCTTCATGATGGATGATCCTACCAGAGGAATCGATGTAGGTGCAAAGTACGAGATCTATCAGCTGATCATCCAGATGGCGAAGGAAGGAAAGACGATCATCGTAGTCTCTTCGGAGATGCCGGAGATCCTGGGTATCACCAACCGTATCGGTGTCATGTCAGGCGGAAGGCTTGCCGGCATAGTGGATACGAAGAAGACAGACCAGGAAGAGCTGCTGAGACTCAGCGCCAAGTATCTGTAAATAGGAGATAGGACATGGCTAATAATAATATTCTTTCCGCGGAAGATGCGGAGAAGCTGCTTTTGCCGATCGAAGAGCATATCGGGGAAATCCAGAAGAAGATCGATGCTCTGCGTGAGAACGGATCCGACAAGGTCGCCGCTCTTACCAATGAGCTGAGAACTGTAAAAGAGAGCAAGACTCTTACTGCCGAGCAGAAGGAAAAGATCCGGAGCAGGGACGAAGGGCTTCTTGCGGACGCGAAGAAAGTCGAAGCTGCCAACAAGGCAGAGGTCGACAGGCTTGTCGCAGAAGGAGAAGCTTACCTGAAAGCCCACTATAAGAGCGAATACCTTGACAAGATCAGGGAATCCGCTGCAGGAGAGAAAGCGGCAGCGCAGGCAAGATATGAGCAGAAGATCGCTGATCTGAAGGCCGAGAACGAAAAAACAGTGAAAGAGCTGCAGGCAAAAGTGGCATCTGCGGCCGGAGACGAGAAGACCAGGCTCCAGAAGGAAGTCAAGGACAACGCTTACGTCTTCAAGAACAGAATGTTCGACGCAAAGCTGGTGTACCAGAAAGAGCTGCAGGCGGTCAAGGACAGGTCCCATGAAGCATTCACCCATGAGTATCACCTGATCGACCTTCTGAGAAAGTCAAAGTTTACCTTCGCGCAGAACTGGGCACAGAGCCGCGAACTTTCCAGATACACATTCTCATGGAGACAGTTCTTCCTGAAGAACGGACTTTACATCGTCATCATCGGAGTCTTCATTGCACTCGGCTTCATCACTCCGGCAGTGAAGCATACACAGCTCTTTACAGCGACCAATATCCTGAACATTCTGCAGCAGGCATCGCCGCGTATGTTCCTGGCACTCGGAGTTGCCGGCCTGATCCTTCTGACCGGTACCGACCTTTCCATCGGCCGTATGGTTGGTATGGGCATGGTCACATGTACCATCATTATGCATAAAGGACCAAACACCGGTACCGTATTCGGAAAAGCATTCGACCTGAGCGGCATGCCTATGGCAGGCCGTGCGATCCTGGCTCTGCTCCTGACGATCTGCTTCTGCGTGATCTTCACTTCCATTGCAGGATTTTTCACCGCCAAGTTCAAGATGCATCCGTTCATCTCCACCATGGCGAACATGCTGATCATCTTCGGTATCGTCACCTACGCAACAAAGGGTGTCTCCTTCGGTGCGATCGAGAACGCGATCCCGAATGCAGTTATCCCGAAGGTCAACGGCTTCCCGACCATCATTCTCTGGGCAGTCGCTGCGATCGCCATCGTATGGTTCATCTGGAACAAGACCAAGTTCGGCAAATACCTCTTCGCAGTAGGCGGCAACCCGGAGGCTGCGGCAGTTTCCGGCATCTCCGTCTTTGCAGTGACCCTCGGAGCATTCGTACTGGCCGGCATCCTCTATGGATTCGGTGCATGGCTTGAGTGCAACCGTATGGTCGGATCCGGATCCGCTGCTTATGGACAAGGATGGGATATGGATGCCATCGCAGCCTGCGTTGTCGGCGGCGTTTCCTTTACCGGTGGTATCGGTAAGATCTCCGGCGTTGTCGTCGGTGTCCTGATCTTCACCGCGCTGACCTACTCCCTTACCATCCTGGGCATCGATACCAACCTTCAGTTCGTATTTGAAGGTATCATCATTCTGGCAGCTGTCACTCTTGACTGCCTGAAGTACGTCCAGAAGAAGTAATTCTTTCTGAAGAGCAATATCTGAAAGCGCTGCGGATAGATTCTGCAGCGCTTTCTTTGTTAAAGCATGTAAAAATGTGCTTCGCCGGATGCCATTTCCGCCCGGGCAGGGCGGGCAGCATACTGTATGATTCCGGCCCGGGAGGAACCATTCGTTTACAAAAATGGTTGTGCCGGAAGAAAAAAAGTCATATACTTTGTGTGAACAAGGTGACTCACCTGAGGGTGGAGCATACTTTTTGAAGAGAGAAAGGCAGGAATCGGAATGAAAAGAGTAGGGCTGCTGACATCAGGCGGAGACTGCCAGGCACTGAACGCAACCATGCGCGGAATCGTCAAGGCACTTTCCCACAACATCGATGAACTGGAAGTTTACGGATTCATGAACGGATACCAGGGTATGATCTACGGAGACTACCGTCTGCTGACAAGCAAGGATTTCTCCGGAATCCTTACCAAGGGCGGCACCATGCTGGGATCCTCAAGAACACCGTTCAAGGAGATCAACAATCCGGATGAGAACGGAGTCGACAAGGTAGAAGCGATGATGCAGAACTACTACAAGCTGCGTCTCGACTGCCTCTTTGTACTTGGAGGCAACGGCTCCCAGAAGACCGCAAACCTTCTCAGCCAGAAGGGGCTGAACGTCATCCATCTTCCGAAGACGATCGATAACGATATCTGGGGAACGGACATGACCTTCGGCTTCTACAGCGCGGTGAATATCGCGACCGACGCGATCGACTGCATCCATACGACTGCAGCTTCCCACAACCGTGTCTTCATCGTCGAAGTCATGGGCCACAAAGTCGGCTGGCTGACGCTGTATGCAGGAATCGCAGGCGGCGCTGACGTCATCCTGATCCCTGAGATTCCTTACCATATCGATAAAGTCGTCGAAGCAATCAACAAGAGAACAAAATCCGGGAAAGGATTCACCGTTCTTGCGGTCGCAGAGGGCGCTGTCTGTGCAGATGACCTGAAGCTGACCAAAAAGGAATACAAGAAGAAGATGGAGAAGAACAACTATCCATCCGTAGCTTACGAGCTGGCAGACCAGATCCAGCAGAAGACCGGCAATGAAGTCCGTATCACCGTTCCGGGACATACACAGAGAGGCGGAGCGCCCTGTCCGTATGACCGCGCGCTTTCCACCAGGCTTGGCGTAGCTGCAGCCAGGTCCTTCATGGATGGAGAATTCGGCGTGATGATCGCGATCGTGAACGACAAGACCGTCCGCATCCCGCTGAAAGAATCCGCAGGAAAGCTTAAGGTTGTCGAGAAAGGCAACCAGTTCGTCAAGGAAGCAAAGATGCTGGGCATCAGCTTCGGCGATGAGGACGTCTGAGCTCTGGACAAATTCCGGAAATCAGGTAAGATGTAGGGGTGTGGGAAGCCAATATTGCAGCTGACCCGCCCGGAAGATAGAATCGAACATGTGCCGCGCCGGGCAACCGGAGCGGCACTTTTGTACTTGACCAATTGGAGGCTTTTGTGAATTATCAGGCACTATACAGAAAATACCGGCCCCGGACCTTTGAGGATGTCAAAGGACAGGACGTCATCGTAAAAACACTGCGCAACCAGATCCGGACCGGAAGGATCGGGCACGCCTACCTCTTCTGCGGAAGCCGCGGAACCGGAAAGACAACGGTTGCGAAGATTTTTGCAAAGGCAATCAACTGTGAGAATCCGCAGGACGGCAACCCCTGCCTTGAATGCAGAAGCTGTAAGAATATCGCGGACGGGACCTCCATGAACGTGATCGAGCTGGACGCTGCATCCAGGAACGGTGTTGCGGATTTCCGCCAGATCATCGATGAGATCGCTTATCCGCCGACGTCCGGACGCTACAAAGTCTATATTATCGATGAGGTCCACATGCTCTCCCAGGCAGCTTATAATGCTTTCCTGAAGACGCTGGAGGAGCCGCCGGAGTATGCAGTCTTCATTCTTGCGACGACCGACCCGCAGGCTCTGCCGGATACCATCCTGTCCAGATGCCAGCGATTTGATTTTCACAGAATTCCTTCCGATATCATCGGGAAGAGGCTGTTTGAAGTACTTGGCATGGAGGGAATCGAGGCGGAGGAGAAGGCCGTCCGCTATATCGCACGCAAGTCGGAAGGCGGAATGCGGGACGCCCTCAGTGTCATGGACCAGTGCATTTCTTTCTATGTGGGCGAGAAACTTACCTACGAACACGTCCTTGAAGTCACGGGAACAGCGCCGAGGACCCAGTACGCGGAGATGCTGGACCAGACTCTGAAGTTTGACTGCTCCGGCCTGCTGAAGACATTTGACGGACTTATGATGGACGGACGGGATGTCCGTCAGATCATCGGCGATTTTACCTGGTATATCCGGGACCTTCTCCTTTTCAAGGCTTCCGGCGGCTCTGCAGAATCGCTCAGCCTGACGGATGAGGATGCGGAAGAACTGATGAAAGCCGGCCGGGGGGTCGATGAGGACCATCTGATGTATCTCATCTCCGTGCTTTCCGGGGTGGCGGCAGACCTGAGAACAGCGTCCAATCCGAGAATCACGGCGGAAGTGGGGCTCATCCGCCTCTGCAGGCCGGAATCGAAGAAAGACGACATTCAGGCGGCATCAGCCAGGATGGAAGAACTTACCCAAAGGATCGGGAGAGGAGAAGCCCGCCTCACCTCCATCGAGGAAAGCCTTGCGAGCGGAAAGATCACGCTTAGAGGACCGGAAGCTGCCGGGAGCGGCCCCGACGCTGCAAACAGGAAGCAGGATGCCCCGAAACTGATCGTCCCTGAGCTCTTCGGGAGAATCCAGGGCCAGTGGAAGAATACACTCCAGGGGATGAAGGATCCGGGAACTGCAAGTATTATGGCGAATCTGGCGGAGCCGTGGTACAATTCCAGTGACAAAGAGACACTTTACATAGCTTTCGACGATGACTGGATCAAGTCCTACCGTGACAATCAGAGCGTGAAAGAAGAGCTGCAGGACCTCCTTGAGGAAAAGTACAAGGTGCGTCCCCAGGTGAAGTTTGTGTCAAGAGGTGAGATGCGGCAAAGACAGGATTCGGTAGCCGTCAAGGACGCAAAGCAGATCGAAGGCATCGACTTCCCGATTGAGGAAGAGGAAAGCTGAAAGACGGAACATAGAAAAAAGGAGAATATGAATTATGTCCAGAAGAGGTGGATTTGCGGGCGGTATGCCAGGCAACATGAACAACCTGATGAAGCAGGCCCAGAAGATGCAGAAAGCGCTCCAGGAGCAGCAGGCTGCCCTTGAAGAGAAGGAGTACAGCGCCAAGGCCGGCGGCGGGGCAGTCGAAGTTACCGTCAGCGGAAAGAGAGAAGTCACCGCTGTCAAGATCGATCCGGAAGCTGTGGACCCGGATGATGTCGAGATGCTTCAGGATATGATCATGGCTGCGACCAATGAAGCTCTCCGCGCAGCAGAGGAAGATGCCCAGAAGTCGATGGGCGGAATTGCCGGCGGCCTGGGCGGACTTGGGTCCGGACTCGGATTCTGATCCACCGCCGGAGCATAGAAGATGGAATATTACGGAAACCAGATCAATAACCTGATCCAGCATCTGGCGGCGCTTCCGGGCATCGGAGGAAAGACAGCGCAGAGACTTGCGTTCCACATCGTTCAGATGCCGAAAGACCAGGCAGAAGGCCTTGCGAAGTCGATTACGGATGCAAGAGAGCATGTCCGCTACTGCAAAGTCTGCGGGACGATGACGGACTCTGAGATATGCCCGATCTGCTCGGATGAAAAACGGGACCATAAGACCATCATGGTAGTGGAGACCAGCCGTGACCTTGCTGCCTATGAGAAGACAGGAAAGTACCGGGGCGTCTACCACGTCCTGGGCGGAGCCATCTCCCCTATGCTGGGAATCGGACCTTCTGACATCAGGCTGAAGGAGCTCATGCAGAGACTGCAGGGGGATGTCAGCGAAGTGATCATCGCGACCGGTTCCAGCCTGGAGGGCGAGACGACTGCCATGTACATCAGCAAGCTGATCAAGCCGACAGGGATCAAGGTGACCCGTATCGCCAGCGGTGTTCCGGTGGGCGGAGACCTTGAGTATATCGATGAAGTGACCCTGCTCCGCGCACTGGAAGGAAGAACAGAACTGTAAGCGGAAGGAAGAATCTATGAAGGAAAAACTGAAGAACTTCTGGAAACAGCTTTCGCTGAAAAATCTCTGGTCGGAAGAGGAAGAAGACGAGTGGGAAGACTTTGACACACAGGAGGACTATATCTCCGGAGCGGAAGATGAGAAGGGCAGAAGCCTGCCTTACTCAATCAGTCCCGCTCTTATCTGGATCGTTGTCATAGGACTGGCGGTCGCTGCATTTGCGGTATACCAGGTATCGAGCAGACATCACCTCTACACTTCCTATAAGACGACGGCTTCCTTTCCCGGAGAGGATATCACGGGTACTTCCTATGCGCGCCTGGGCAACGACTTTGTAAAGTACGGCGCGGACGGTGTCACTCTGGTCAATGCCAGCAATGAGACGCAGTGGAGCAGCGCGTATACGATGCAGACAACGGTTGCTGATCAGTGCAAAGAGACGATCCTGATCTATGAACAGCAGGGGAACCAGGCTGCAGCTGCAAATAAAGAAGGGCTGCTGGGACAGTTTCAGACAGATCTTCCGATCCTGAAGGGCTCTGTTGCGGGTAACGGTGTCAGTGCCCTCCTTCTGAAAAATGGGGAAGATACGCTGATCCGTCTTTATTCGCCGGATGGCACGACGCTTGCAGAAGTGAAACCGACTTTGGAGGAGACGGGACAGCCTGTGGCACTGGATCTTTCCGAAGACGCGACAAGACTTATGGTATCGCTGGTGAAAGCCGGACAGGGATCGGTTGACAGCTCGATCATATTTTATGACTTTTCCTCAATCTCCGAATCGGCGGCGGACCATGTGACAGGCAGGATCGATTATACAGACCAGATCTTCCCTGAGGTATTTTTTGCAGACAGCAAGACACCTGTTGCAGCCGGAGATGACCGGATCGCTGTACTTTCCGGCACAAAAGATCCGAAGGAGAAGGCCTCTGTCGATGTGGAAGGCGAGATCACAAGCGTCCTGCATGACCAGGACCATATCGCCCTTGTGCAGCCAGGCAACGATGACCAGAACCGCTACAGGCTGACCGTCTACAATATGAAAGGGAAAGAGATGAGCACCCAGCTCTTTAACGAGAGCTATGACGGGGCATCTTTTGATGATGGCGAGATCCTGCTTTGGTCAAAAGGACATATGATGTCCTTCACGCCGGGCGGGGTGAAACGCTTTGATTCTGACTTTGAAGGAAGAATCGAACTTTTCGTGAAGACACCGGGTTTTCGCAGATACAGTGTGATCTCCGCGAGCGGGATCACCCGCATCGAGGCAGAGTAAAGAGGTATCGGATATGAACATTATGCTGATCGCAGTGAGCATCATTTTTATCCTGTGTGCAGTCAGCGGGCTGATTGCCGGATTCCTGAAAAAGGCGTCCGGCATTCTTTCATTTATCCTTGCCGGAATGATCGTCTCGGCGATCCTGCCGGGCGTGACGTCGTGGCTGCGTGAATCGACCCCCATCTACAGCGTGCTTCAGGAACAGTGCGCAAAGCTTGGGACGGCGATCGCCCATAACGCTGTATCGGGAGCACTTTCCGGAAAAACCACTCCGGATTCCCTCTTTGGCTTCGGAGACGGGGAACAGGACGGCAGCAGTTCGTCCTCCGTCCCTTCAGGCGGAAATGTCTCAGGCGGCTCTTCTGCATCTTCTTCCGGACTGATCAATCCGGACGGCTCGGTTAACCGGGAGGCAGTGAAGGCTCTCCTGAGCCAGTACGGGTATGACAGCAGTGCGATCGATTACATGTCAGATGACCAGATCAAGTCTTTTATCGCACAGTATACGGGAGGAGTGACCGCCGGAGCCATTGACCTTCCGGAATACATTTGCAGGACTCCGGTTCTGCCTTCGGCTCTTACGATCGATGTCACCATGCAGGACCAGGCGGGCGGATCGGCAGGCCAGGAGGGTGAAGATCAGGATGGTGGATTTACCCTGGGTACTCTTACGGATAATATGACTGCGGCAGATAAGAGAAAGTTTATCGAGTCACTTCCGATCCCGGAAGCGTTGCAGGAACAGATGGAAACGTTCAATAACAGTGAAGGCTACGCAAAACTTGGGGCAACAGACTTTTCATCTTATGTGACCGGATACTTTGCAAGCCTGATCCTGAATGTGATCGCGTACCTTGTCGCCCTGCTGATCGCATGGATCATCATCCGTCTGATCATCGGAGCCCTCGGAATCTTTACGAAGCTGCCGCTGATCGGGACTGCAGATCACATCCTGGGACTTCTCCTCGGACTGCTGCAGGGACTGTTCATCGTCTGGGGACTTTTCCTTGTCCTTTCTTTGTTTTCTGCAACACCGGTCGGTCAGACCCTTCTTGGCCAGGTATACGACAGCCCGGTCCTGGAGGCTCTCTACAATACAAATATGTTCCTGAGAGGAGCGTCATCAGCCATGAAGGGCATTCTGTAAGACAGCCCTTCCTGCTGCCTCCCGGGAAATGAAAAAAGCAGTCAAAAAAGTGGTCAAAAAAAGTGGTCAAAAAATGGAATTTGCTGTTGACAAATGTTTGTCGTAGCGGTATATTAATCAGCGTCGCCGGTAAGGAAACATACTTACTTAAACAAGCGACGCAAAAGATCCTTGATAACTGAACAGTGAAACAACCTTGAAAGTTCTGAAAAGTTTTGTTTAAGGAACTGACCTTTAAAACAGTAAAGGGATAAGAGATGTCAGTGACACTCTGATCCGAATCAAATTTTT
>Ga0326514_10000473_pt1 | contig 27325 bp, 43 predicted proteins | sample 3_2548_0518_D_FD_203653 | JGI IMG/M metagenome (GOLD analysis project Ga0326514, IMG submission 203653) | Bovine rumen microbial communities from UC Davis, California, United States - 3_2548_0518 | ecosystem: Host-associated > Mammals > Digestive system > Stomach > Rumen | place: USA... | reverse complement strand
AACTTGATGACCTTCGTGAACGTCGGCGCGGGTGTAGAGACAGAAGGCGAAGAGTCGAAGGGATCTCCGGCGGAATTGATTACCGCCTTGCCGTTGACAACGTCGGTCTGCAGCTCGCGGTCGGTCGTGCCGTCGTCCCATCCCCACTCGACGACGTTGCTCTCTACCTCTTGGGGTTCGTCGCCGGGGATAGTTTCCGTGACGTAGGACGTGGGGGAGTAGATGACGGTGATGTCGAGCGTCGACTTCGCGGCGTCTGTCGGCTGCGTGATTTCGTATTTCTCCGCGTAATAGCCCGGCCGCTGCGGGTGTGCGGACCCGATGGCGGGGACGCCGGTGAAGGATGTGATGACTTCGCCCGCCGCGAGGGGGCGGGACAGCACGACCTGGTAGCGCTCGCGGATGTCCCGCGCGCCATTCTGGTCCACGCCGTAGGTGATGCCGGCCTTCTGCTTGACTGCTGTTGCGGTAGGGTTTGCCATGTTGTTTTAAGTTTTGTGGGTTTTAAGTTCCGAGGTCCGTGACGGTCAGCGTGTCGCCTTCGGATTCCGCGGCCTTTTTCGTGTTTGCCGCGATTTCCTTCAGGAGGCTTGTCTGCTTCTTTGACTCATTCTGGTATTCCGGGCCGAGAAGCGCCAGGCGCTGCGCAGAGGACGAGCCGCCGAGCATGAGCTGGTTCGTCACGCGGTGCGCGGCCTTCGCCGCCGTCGTTCCGATCTCCTCGGCAAGCGGCGCGGCGGATTTTCCGCCCCCGCCCAGCGCCCCCGCGAGATCGTCAACGTCCAGAGTCTTCAGCTTTTCAAGGTAATCGGCGCGGGCCTTGTCTGCGGCGGCCATGCGCGCGTTATACTCCGCCTCGCTCATGTTCGTCGTGGCCGCGAAGATTTGGTTCGCGGAGTCATAGCCGTTGGTGAAGAGGTCCTTCCACCAGGCGAACGAGGCCATGATGTTCGTGCCCCACTTCGATATGGTGGCGTATGCCTTTTTGAGGAACGTCTCTAGATAGTTGTATGCGCTCAGGGCGCCAGCGCGGACGCCGCCGGGGAAATCGTCCGCCCATAGGGAGATTATCTTGCCGACGGCGCGGAGCATGAGGTCCTTTGCGCCCGTGCCGAACACCGTCAGCGCGTCAGCCGCGGCGTCTCCCGCATCTGCCGCGGCCTGCGAGACGCCCGGCATGATGTCGGTGAGCGTGCGCATCTTCTCGATCGCCGCCTCGCCGCCGTCGATGAGCGGCTGCAGCTCCAATCCGGCGCGCCCAAAATTCTTGACGAGCTCCGCGCCGCGTTGTGCCGGGTCTTTGATTGCCGCGATGCTTTGGGCGACCTTGTAGAAGTTGTCAATCCCGCCCTCGCCAGTCTGCTTCTTCAGGTATTGGAAGGACTTGGCGAGCGATTCGACGGGGAGGTTCAGCCCCGCGACCTGGAAGGCGAGAGCGGATTTCGTGAGCGCGTCCACGGACGTACCGCTCTTCATGGCGAGGTCGGACAGTTTGCCGAGCTCGTCGATGCCGCCCTTGATGGAGCGAAAGGAGAGATACGCGCCCGCCGCCGCGATTGCGCCGCCCATGATGGAGCGGATGCTCGCGCCGGTTGCCTTTGCGCGGGCGGATATGCTCTTGAAGGCGGCGCCCGTCTGGTCGACGCCCTTGATCGCTACCTGGTGCGCTGACTTGCTCATACCAGGCCCTCCGCCAGACTTTCAGGTTCAAGATACTCGACGTAGAACGTCGCCCATTCAAGCGGGAAGTGTGAGATGTCGTTTTCTTCGCGGCGTATGCGGTTCACTATCGCGCCCGCGTGCGCGTTGCGGACAATGCGCATGATGATGTCGCGCAAGTCCTCGACGATTGCGTTTCCGCCGTTCAGGGTGAGGCCGTTCGCGCTCGCCGTGCGCGGCGTCACGACGTTCTCGATGACCTTCTCGCCGTTCTCGCCCTTGACGAGCCCCGCGACGACGAAACGGACGGAAAAAAGATCGTCCTCTTTCAGCGCCTCGTTTTCGTCCTCTGCCGTAATCCAAAGAAACGGAGACTGCTTCTCGCCTGGAACGGCCGCCGCGTATGCGCCGACGTGGACATCGAGCCCGCGTCCGAAATGCTGGACGCAATAGTTGAGCACGTCCACGCTCTCGCATACCGCCGTCGCCGCGTTGTTCATAATTTGCCTATGAGAAATCATGCCGCCCCCCGTTTCTGCATGAGCTTCGCGAGCTCTTTGTAATAGACGCCCTGCGCCCATTCCTCCAAATGCTTCTTCACAACCGAGCCGAACGGCTCCGGCAATACCTCGCGCGGATTGTGCGCATACTCGCGCGGGATGTCGCGGATGCCGAGGCTGTGCCATGCGCGCCGCGCGCGCGGGTCGTTCAGCTCCGCCTGTCCGCCCGTGCCGTCCTGGAACTTGACCGCCCACTCCGCAAGATTGTCCGGCCAGCCGATTATCTGCCAGCCATTGCGCTTGAAGGCGACGATGTTCGCCTTGTTTGCGAGGACGCCGCCCATCGGACGCGACGACGTGCCGCGCTTCGCGCGCAGCTCCCGCGTAAACTCCTCGAAGTCGCGGAACTTCGGGACGCCCTCGACGCCGCCCGCATTGCGGACGATTTTGGAAAAGCGGCCCTTGAGCGCGGAGCAGGCGCGTCCGTATGCCCGGCGCCACATGGCGCGCTCGTCGATCTCCACGCGCTTCGCCCACCGCTCCAGGTCCTTGAAGGAAACGTCGAGCGTGACGGTCTTGTTGCGGCCGCGTCCGGCGGTCGCAATCACTCCCGTATCTGTGAGCTTCAGGGCCATCGTGGTTCACTCCATTGGCGCGCGCGCCTCGCTTGTGCAGCGCATGACGAGGTAGCCGTCGAGCGCGGTTGTGATCTGTTGGACCGTGAGTGTGACGCCGGCCGCGAGGGTAAGGGTGTCGCCCATCTTGACGTATGCCGCAAGCGCGTTTTGCGGGAGCGCCGCCGGGACGCGCACCGTCCACGGGTTCGCCGTGATCGCGTCGAGGGTAGGCCCTGCGCTCTGGCTCTGCGACTCGCCCTCTAGGACTTGCGCGGCGAAAGTGCCGCGACGATGAGGCGCGGCATCCTCGGTCCATTGGACCGGGCGGAGCATCGGCGCGAGCGCCTTCTCATTTATGAACTTTATCGGCATTTTTCCTTCGCCTCTTGTTTCGCTTGCAGATTCTTCACCGAGTTGAACAGCGCGAGCGCCTCCGACTCTTCTTCCTCCGCCTTCAGCGCGGACGCCATGAACGGGAGCGCCCAGCCTTTCAGCAGCTCCGACCGCTTCGGTATCTTCACCGCGTCAGGCTTCGCCGCCCACATCCTGATGACCGCGAACATGAGCGAGGCGATGTCCGAGAGCGCGAGCGGGAGCCATACCCCCATTGTCCGCGCGCCTTCGTCGAGCGCCACCGCCGTTGTCGTCTCGCCGCCCTTGCCCCGGCTTAGCAGAGCAGCCCGATAAAATCCGATAGCGGACTTCCCTCGGGCACTCCGGCCAATTCCTTCGCAAGCGCCTGAAGCTGCCGAAGAGACAGTTCCTCGGCGTTCACCGGCTTGCCGTCGGCGGTAGTGCAATGCTCTGCGATTAGGCGGGTATACGCCTCGTCAAGGCACTCCTTGCCCTCCGCGAAAATCTCGCGCGATTCGCGCAGCTCCTTGACGGTGAGGCGCTTGACGGTGATCGTCTCGTCGCCAATCTTCACTTTGATTTCGTCGCAAAACATGGCTACTCCCTGGGGCGGCGACGGCGTGAAGCGCCTCGCCGCAGGATGCTGTTAGAGCTGCGCGGTGGATCCGTCAGGGCGGAAGGTCACGTCGTAGACGGCCTTGCGGTCACTCGATGCGTCCAGCGAAGGCGGCGCAACTTTCGTCACGATCACCTTGTTGTAGCTGACGGATGTCGTCACGTCCGTTCCGCCATTCTCCAGCGTCACCGCGATGGTGAGCGATGCGGGCGCGTCGTCGACGGTGATGTCGCCCGTGCCCTTCTGATACAGACTACAAGTGAACTCATCCGTCTCTACCAACGCGCCGGGAATCCACTGCTTCCGACTGTCCGAAAGCGCGGTAGTCTCACAGGCTTCTTTCGTCTCGGCCTTCATAGCCGGGCCGCTCGCCATATCATACGTCGTGCTTCCGAACGTCAGCGTCGCGGACTTTACTGCGTATCTGTTTGCCATTTTTTGGCTCCTCTTGAAAGTGTTGATGTTTGCGCGGCAAATCCGCCGCGCGGGATAATGCCGCCTGGCGGCGGACGGGTTGCCAGGGGAAAGGATCGCACCCTGCCGCCGCGCCGCCAGGCGTAAGGCTTAGGCCGAAGTTCCGACCTTGATCGCGCCAGCGGTGGAGGCCGCAGCGTTCGCGCTGATGAGATAGCAGCCGAACCAGAGGTCCGCGTTCGCCACGCGCTTGTTGGTCGCCTGGTCGTCAGCGATGACGATGCCGACGGAGAGGCCCGTGTCCGCGTCCGTCTCGACGCCCGCCTCCGGGTAGTTGGCGATGATCGCCGGCACGCGGCCGAGGAAGCCCATCGCGCCGTCCGGGACGATGACCACGCGGGCGGTCATGCCGGGGACGAGGATGAGGTCCTTGAAGCCGAGGTACTGCGCGAGCTGGGTGTCGGTGCCGACGATGCCCTTGGCGGCGAAGAGGCTCTTGATGTTCGCGTACTCCGTGCCGTTGACGGCGAGAGCGGAGAGCGAACCCGTGAACCAGTCCTTGACGCCATTGAGCCCCATGTAGGAGTCGATCGTCGCGGTGCCGACGGCCGGGATCGTCACGCCTGTGGAGGCGGTCGCGCCGTCAAGCGCGGTTTTGAGGGCGCCCTGGACGGCGTAGGCGATGCCCGTACCGGCGCGCCTCGTGAAGAGCTGCTCCATGCGCTTGCTGTCAACGCCCTGGTCGACGTTCACGCCCGTGATGTCGAAGCCCTGGAGGTAGTGCGCCGAGGTGAGCGAGGCCCAGTCGGTGTTGCCGCCGGTCAGGTAGTTGTTCGTCGACGCGTTGTAGGCCGAAGCCGCCGCGATGGACGAGACGGGGACCTTGACCGTCGCGCCGGGCTTGACGACGTACTCGGGAGCGCCAGCGGAGAAGTCCGTAGGGCCGAGACGCTTGAGGAGGTCGAGCGCGGGCTTGATGTTGCCGAACATAGCCTCGGTAGCGAGGGTGAGAGCGGGAGAGGTGAGTGCCATTGTTTTGGTTCCTTTCGGATTAGTTGTGGATGCCGTCGATCTCCGCCTTGTGCGCCTTGTAGTATTCGGCGCGCTTGTCGGGCGGGAGTGCGGCGAGGGTTTGCCGGGCGGACTTGCCGTCGGCGGTTTTCGGCTGCGTCGGCGTCAGCGCCGATGCGACCACGGCCTCGCGGTTTCGCTCGCTCTCGGCCAACTGGTCGCGCACCTGCGCAAGGTCGGCGGTGAGCTTTTCGACTTCGGCGCGCAGACTGGTCGCTTCCGCCTTCGCGGTCGCAAGGTCTGCGCGCGCGGTGTCGCGCTCTTTCGTGAGGTCTGAAATCTTCTTGTCGCTCTTGGACTGGAGCCCTGCGAAGCGCTCCTGCACGAGCTTCTGCACGCGCTCCTCAATCTCCGCCTCCGTCGGCGCGGGCGCTTCCTCTGCGGGAGCGGGTTCCGGCTCTTCGGCGGGCGCGGGTTCGGCGGGCTTCTCCTCCGCAGGCGCGGGGGTCGGCTCCTCTACGGACTTGGGCTCCTCGACGGGAGCCGCTTCGGGTGCGGGCGCGGGTTCTTCCGCGACCGGCTTGACGGATTCGTCTATCTTCATTATGTACTCCTGTCGGGTTGTAAAATGCGTTGCGAGAGCGGCGAGGCGCGCGGCGGTCTGCCGCATTTCGGGCGGGTTCTCCGCGCCGTCCTCCGCCACCTCGTCGATGATGCCGAGCTTCCGTGCCTCGGTCGCGTCCAGCCACTTCTCGCGGCCCTCCGCGAACCATGCGCGGCACTCGGTGATGCCGATGCGGTTGAGGTTGGAGATGACCGCCTCGTTTATGGAACGGAGCGAGTCGGCGGTGTCCTCTAGATGCTGCGCGCCGCCTTCCGCGACGGTGTAGCACCCGTGATACATGAGCTGCGTATTCGCATGAGCCGTGACCTTGCCGCCGTTCGCCTTCAGCGCCGCGACGATGTTCGCCGCCATTGACGCCGCGAGGCTTCCGACCTCCACGGTGCGGAGCTTGCCCGCCGCCTGTGCCTTCAACAGCGCAATCATCATCTCGCCGCCTGCGAACACGTCGCCGCCATACGAGTTGATGTAGAGGTCTATCGGCTCCTCGGCGCCCTCAATTGCCGCGACGACGCGGGACGAAGGCGTAATCACGCCCTTGTCTATCCACGAGCCAAAAAAGGCGTCGTCGTAGTCCGGCGAAACGATCGTCCCCTGTATTTTAACCGTCATTCTGTTCACCCTCCTTTGCGGGTATCTGTTCTTTCGGCGCCTCGCCGTCCGTCGGCGCCGCGACCTGTGCGCCCGCCGTCGTGATTTCCCACGGTGCGACGAGTCCGGCGGCGTGGAACTTCTCCGTCTGCCGGGCGCGTTCCGCGATGAAGAAGTCCTCCGAAAGCGGGTCGAGGTTGCGGACCGCGTTGACATACTCTTTCTGCAACGCCGTCTGGTATGCGCCCTCGTCGACCTCCATCATCTCCGGCCAGCGCCAGCGGATGCAGCTCTCGAAGTCCTCGGGAAGCGCGAAGCCGTGCCAAATGCAAAAACGGGTAGCGAGCCAGTCGAGGAAGTCGCGCTCGAGGATCTTCCGAAGACGCTGGAAGGCGCGCTCGGCCATTACCATCGCGGCGCGTGCGCTCGTGTAGGTCCCGGAAGGCGTGAGGGTCGTGAAGCATGAGGGGAGTCCGAAGACGGTCCCCGCCTCTACGCGCTGCTCGGTGATGAACTTCACCGTGTCGAGGTTCGGGCGCTCTGTCCTGAAGGAGTCGAGCTTCTTGCCGCCGGAGAGCTTGACGATTGCGGCCTGTCCGCTCATCATCGCCGTCCCCGCACGTTTCAGCGCGGAATTTTCCGCCGCCTCGATAGCGGCCATCTCCGCCGCCGTGTCGGACGAGATTGTCTCGTCGTCCGTCACGTTCCAGTCGCCGCCGCCGTCCGTGCCTTCGACGGCCACGGGCGTATCGTCCGAGACGACGATGCCGAGCCCCGAGTTGAGTTTCGCGGCCTGGACCTCCGAGCCCTGCGTGTCCGCAAGGTCCTGAAGGAGGTTGGTGACGTGGGTGGACGTGGAAACGCCGCGCCCCTGGTTTATGCGCCAGCGGTTCGCCACTAGAATCCAGTTGGAGTCCTCGAAGTCGCCCGGCGTCGCAAGCTTCAGGTGGATGAACTCGCCAGCCTTGAAGGTTTCGTCCTGCCGTCCGCTCGTCGAGACGAACGCGCCGCACACGCGGCCAAAGCCGTCGTAGACAATGCCGTTTTGCTGGACGTAGGAGGAATCCTTGCCGAAGATGCGGATAAACTCGAAGTCCTCGACGCTCTTGATCTCGTCGGACTCAAAAATACGGACCTTGCCGGAGCCGTGACCGCCCGTGAGGATTCCGTCATCGAATACCGCGATAAAGTCGCCGCCGTTGTGGGTGAGCTGGATGAGAAGGAGCTGAAGCATCTCATTGAGCGGCGTCCCGTCCGTGAAGTTGCAGCGCCGCGCCCATTTGCGGAACGCGCGCCCGGCGTCCGCGTTGAACTCGTCGGAAGCCGTTGTGAACGAAACGCGCCCGCCCTCCGTGCCGACAACGTTGATCTGAAGCTGTAAGGCCGTCGCGGGGGAGAAGGTCGTGTTCCTGAAAGCGTCGCGCTGCGTGGCGACGAGCTGCGCGCGTTTGTGGCCGGGAAGAATCGCGTCCTCGTTCCCGCGTTCCACGCCGACGGCGGACCGCCCTTCGCCGCGCTTGTTTACGGCGTCATATCCGATGGCCTTTGCGAAAATCTGGAACGGCTTGAACATCAGCACCACCTCGGATATTCCAGGCTCAGGGTCCCGGCCCCCATGAGCGCATTTTTGTATTCCGCGATAATGCGGTCAAGGCGGGCGATCTCGTCGTTCACCTCCGCCAGCTTCCGGGCCGTGTATGACTGCGAGCCACCGCCAGCCGAGAGCGAGGCTGACTGCGCCTCGTTCTTCGACAGCTCCAGGCGCTGCTTCAGTAAATTGTTGCGCGCCTCTATGGTTAATGCTATTTCCCGCTTTGTCATGCCTATACTTTAGCATAGGCTTTGGCGAGATAATAGTATTATTATGTAATACCTTTTTTGGCTAAATCAGGGCGATCATCGGACGCCTTAGCGCCAGCTTTTTACGGGGCCGCGACGCCTGCTCTCCCACGCCGCAGAACGCCGCGAGAGCCATGCCCTGCGCCGTTGAATCGAGGTAGTCATGCGGGTCCTTACTCCCCCATTCATACTGCAGGCGCGACGCCGAATTGTTGAAGGTCCTGATGAGCTTCTCGTTCGTCATCTGTATCGCGTAGTCGTCGCGGGCGGGACCTTCGTCGTGGTAGAGGTCGAGAGAGCCGAGCGTGCCGAGCGGCGCAAGGAGCGCCTTCTGGACGCGCTCGCGGTAGAGGTCGGTGTTCCAGTTTAGCCACTCGCGCCCGGCGAGCTTCGACGCATTGCTGGCGCGCCGCACCTCGTCACCGACGAGAACGCAGTCGGCGCGCGCCCCCTGTATGCGGTTCTTCGCCAGCAGGTTGATCTTATGAGACGCCCAGCCGCGCATGGCGAGGCACTTCACGCCGTGGACGCGCTCGCACGTCCGGGCGAAGTCCGTCACCGCGTCAAAGGGCGTGCCTGAACAGTCAACGCCCCAGGCGAAGATATTGAGGCCGAAGCCGGTGAGCCTGTCCGCGTAGTCTGTGAGGATCTTCGCAACGGCCTGATAGTATGCCGGACCCGCGAGCTTCCCGTCAAGCTGCACGGGGTATGTCTCATGAAAGACGAGAGCGCCCGAGCCGTCGGCCTTCCACGCGGTGATCGTGGTTGTCAGCGCATAGGATAGGTTCAAGTCCGTGGACGCGAAGAGGTGCAGATAGCCGGGCGGGACCTCGAACACGCCGAAGCCGCCGTCCTTCGCCAGCACGTCCTTCGGCGCGATCTTCAGCGCGAAGTCGCCCGTATCGGGCTGCATCTGGAACTCCGCCATAAATGCGGGCATCCCGTCCGTCTGCACTTTGTTCATGTATGCCTGGACGGTCGAAACCTCCCATTGGTCCGGGTCGAACTTCGACGGCGTAAGGACCTCCGCCCCCGCGTCCATCTCCGCCCGGTGCTTGACATAGAACGCCAGAGACTCGTCATGGTTGCCGACCTCCCGCGCGTTCTCGCCGTCGAAGATACGAAAGTATTTGGCCCAGAGCCCGTTATGCGGATGCTTGATGTAGTCCGTCGGCCATGAGATGAAGGCCTTGAAGTAGGTCGTCTTCCACGCCTTGTTCGCCCGGAGCGTTTCCGCGAGGTCGTTCGGGCAGATGACCGTTGCGGCGTTCAGGACCTTTAGCTTCCGGCGGCCGGAGAGGTTTGCGATGTCGCGGGTGATCTTGTCGAAGTCCTGCTTTACCCGCCGGGCGGACGCCGCCGATTCCTTCGTCTGAATGTCGTCGAGTAGAACCACGTCCGGGCGGATGGTGCCGCGCCGCTGTCCGCGTATGGCCGAATTTTTGCCGAACGCCTTGACGATTGCGCCGGACGCCGGGGTAGGTTCACCGTCGAAGCGGATTGTCGGCAGCACGATTGACGCCCGGGTTCGGTGATAGTCGCACCTTGTCCCGGCGTAGGTTATGTCGCGCCGCCCGTTGTTGGAGCGCTCAATCGGAAGACATATCTCGGGGTAGTCCTGCGCGAACGTGTCGGAGTCCCGCAGCATGAAGATATTTTCCACGATGTCGCAAGCGGCGTCCTTGTTCGCGCCGACGACGCACAAAAACTGACATTGACCCGTCACGAGAAGCCACGCCGCCGCGCTGGCGATGTAGGAGGTCTTCCCGTGCTTTCGCGGCATCAGAATCTGATAGGGCTGCGCGGTCGCAAGCGCCGTCTCGATTGCCGCGACAACTTCGGGAAGGTGTCCGTCCGGCTCGTCATCTATGAACACGCCGACGCCGTAGGTCGAAATCCACGAGAGCAGAGTCTTCTCCGCCGTGCGGCGCCTGGTCCAGTCGATATTCTCCCTGGCCTCGTCCAGGGCCGCCGTAATGTCTAGGCTGACTTGCTCCCGGAGTCGGTCCAGGTTGTTTACATCTTCGCGGGTTCTCGACCTGTGCCGGTCCCCCTTCCGGGTGTCGAGCTTCCGCTTCCGGGTCCGGGTGGTGGATGGACGCACCCTCCCCCCGACCTTTGCCTTTGGGCGGTCGCCGTGTCGGGCCTTCGGGTCAGTACCTTGACGGGGGTTGGCCCCCTTGTTCCTTTTAGCCATGTCGCACCTCCTAGACGCACTTGACCGTCTGCCGTCCGTTAGGCCGTCCCTGCGCCCTTGCCCTGTCCGTCCCTCCGACGAACCTGGCGAGAGCCATCCTGACTACGGAGGAATACCCTCGGTCGTTCCGGGCGGCGTAAGCCTTGACGCGCTCCCAGAGAGAACGCGAACACTTGAAAGATATCGTTAGCATTGACTGTCCATCGTCCGTCATATTAGCCTCCTATTTCGTCCCATGAAAATTGCTGGCGAGGTGACTCACTTTGCCGGGCACCTGGCGACACCTCGCCGCCGCCCGTAAGAACTACGTTCTTATACGGGCGCTTGGCGAAGTGTGCCGAACACCTCGCCGTGTTTTTGTGGCGAAGTGTGGCGAGGTGTGGCGAGGTGTGAATTTTTACCACGGTAGAGTGTCCTTTTTTGTCGGTTTTTCGTCCCCTTCCATCCACCGATCAAAAGGGGTCCACGACCGCTTCTCCACGTCCGCAGCGCGGACCGCCGCGACGACGATCTCCGCTGCATGGGCGCGGGAGTTGGATAGGATTACGGGTATCTTCCACCCCGTTCGGATAGTCTCTATAAAGCGCCGCACCTTCGCCGGTTCTATCATGGAGCGGTAATTCCCGGCGGTAATCTGTTCCTCCGCCGTCTGCCCCATGCCGTCAGGTTCGACGAGGACGAACGCCCGGCCGCCGAGATGGATGACGCCGCCGAGTCCCAGCAATTCGCAGTCGAAGCGCTTGGGTGACGTGGCCGAGAGCCCGGCGTAGCCGCTGCACATGGTCCCCACGAGGTCCGCCACGCTCTTCCGCTCGATGGCGAGCATCCGAGAGTATGCCTTGAGGGTGTAGTCGCCCGGCCACGCCTTGCGGCGCTCTACGCGCACGTCCGGGAACGCCGAGAAGTCGAGCGGCAGCTGTTCGCGCGTGTCAATGATTACGGCGAGCTTTCTCATGCGTCCGCCCCCCTTCTGAACGCCTCCAGCTTGACCCTTTCGGCCTGTTCCTGCTCCGCCTGTGCGATGTTCTCCGCGAGCCCTATATGATGGAGCCATCGTCTGTTCGCGTGCAGAATCGGCTTGACCGTGAGGCGGAACGCCGCCGGGTCCGCGAGAACCTTGTCCGCCGCCATTCGGACGAACGCACGCTTCACGCCCTGCCCGGCGAGCAGCGCGACAAGCTCGTTTTGGGACTTGATCGGAGCCGCCTCCGCCGTCTTTATCGCGCCGACGAGCCGTTCAAGCGCCTCCGCCTGTTGCCGCTCGTCGTTCGCCACCTTGTCGCCCGTGACCTCCGCCAGCTCTTCGTCGGTGAGGTCGCGCCAGGCGTGGCGTCCCCTGCCGCTGATGCCGATCTCGCTGGAATAGGCCATATACCGCCGGAACGCGCCGCCGATTCGGTCCCAGCCTAGCTCCGCGCCGTTCTTCCCCGCCGTCACGCATACCATGTTCGGATGGTCCGGGACCTTCATCATCGTGACGAACGAGCGCCCCCAGTTGGTGAGGTCGCTCGACCCCGAGCCCTGGTATTCGGGGAAGGCGCTCGTCATCCACGATTTCAGCTCCTTCTCGTTCGGAGGTTTCGGCGTATGGTGGAAGATGAGGACGCCGACGCCGTGGCGCTCGAGCAGCGCCTGGAGTCCCTCCGTATATTCGCGCTCGATTATGCCGCCGCGCAGGAACGGCGTGATATAGCCGCCGTCCACGATAGGACCGCCGACGAACGCCAGGAATGGATTGAGAACTATCACGTCCGGCTTCTCGCCAGCCGCCGCCGCCATAGTGAGAAGGCCGTCCACTTCGCGGAGGAACACGACGCCCGTCTTCCCCGTCAGCTTGACGACCTTGACGCTTCGGCCGATCTTGTTCCAGTCCTCGTCCGGGTATTGTTCGGCAAGCTCCGCGCGCACGTCTATGCGGTCCTGCGCGAGCCGCCTGGACGAGTCCTCGCTTTGGAATATCCAGAACTTCAGCCGACCGCGCGGCCTGAGTCCGCAAAACGGCTTCCCCGCGCTCATGGCGTGCGCCATCTGCATACATCCGATGGACTTGCCTGTTCCCGCCGTAGACACCCAGAACGCGCTCCCACCGCGTTCCAGCCAGGGCCCGTAAATAAGCACGTTCGGGTCATCGGCCTCGCTCACATAGTCCCCCATGTCATCAACGGGGACGACATGAGCGAGCAGGTCGCGCTTCGCAATTTCGCGCTTGACGAGGGACCCGGCCTCCTTGCGCATAGCTTCAATCTTCTCCTGGCGCTGGCGCTCTTCGTCCTCTCCGCCTTCCAGGGCCATCACCTTCACAACATCACCGAAATTCTCAGACATGGCGCTCCTCCCTTTTCGTTTGCCACTTCGCCCGGAGCTCGTCACGGTCCACCGGCGCGAAGGGCCGCTCCTTCACCCTCCACCGCCGAACGGCCTCGTCCTTCGTCAGCATGAGCGACGGGTGCCGCGTGTACGCATACCAGACGGACGCCGGACAAAAGCAGTCGAACGCCCCGTCCGCGAGTATCGCGGCAGAGAGGCGTTCAAGCGAAGTCCGTATGCTTTCCCGCCAGGGCGCGTTTTCCATCACGGCGTCCCGCAGTCCGTCCATCGTCCAATATGGCGCAAGCTCTAAAATCATAGTTGTATCATGCGCCGTCTCTCCGGCGCGCCACGCCTAGCCGACACCCGGCGTTCGGTGTTTTTCAGAAGGGCATATCGTCCATGTCCTCGTCTTCGCCGCCTTCCGGCTCCGCGTCCGCCGACGGATGCACCGCGACAATATCCGCCGCAAGCTTCATCCAGTCAGCTTCCGTCATCTCCTTGAACGGCTTGCCGAGCGCCTTCGCGCGCTCCTTCACGGCGTCCGCGTTCTCGCCATACGCCGCGCCGAGCGCGAGAAGCTCCTTCCACGTCTTCGCAGTCGCGGGAAGCGCCGCGCGCTCCGTCACGATGATGCTCTTCGCGTTCAGGTCAATGAAGTGGCGGACGCCCTTCGGACCCTCCCAGCGCCGCCCCTCCAGGAATCCCTCCACCTCGACGAGATCGCCCGGGTGCAGGGAGTCCCCCTGCTCGCACGTGTCCTTCTTCAGAGTGAGCGCGATAGGATTCGGCCAGCGGTCCGCGTCCGGGGACGCCTCGATGATGACCGTCCGCTTCTGGAAGCCGCTAGGGAACGTTTCCGTCTCCCCGACCTCCAGAATCTTCCCGGCGACGTTGAACCGACATTGATACTTCTTGTTTCCCATTGTCTTTGTTTCCTTTCTTTGGTTGTTAGATGATGCGGACGCCCTCGTAGCGGGTCGGCCAGACGCCCGTGTCGCGGCACTTCTGAAGCTCCTCCATCATGGCGTCGATGTCATCGCGCCAATTCTCCGCCCCGTAGTGGTTCTCTATCGCGTCCATAATCGTCGGCTGCGTCACCTGGAAGACGGCCACGCGGAACGGCTCCTTCTTCTCGACGGCGACGAGGTATGCATCCGGCGGCATGTCCGCCCCGGCGAGCATGAGCGCCTTCACGTAGAACGCCATCTGCGGGACATACTGGAAATCGCGGATGTCATAGCCGAAGCGATCCAAATCGGCGCACGTTTTCAGGTCCACGAGGATCCTCCGCTTCGGGTCATACCAGTCAAGACGCGCCTGCACGGGTTCGCCCCGGAACATCGTGCGAACCGTTCCCTCCGCGATTCCGTCCTTCAGTAGATCGGCGGCAACGGGGTTGGCCTGGACCGCCTCGCGCATCTTCGCAATGAGCGCATGGTCCTCGGTGCTGACAATCGGCTTCGTCTGTAGCCCGGCCCATTCAAGATACGCCTTCGTCGTCTTGCCGTAGGCGGCCCCGGTCTTGGGGTTCGTCGGCCCGTCGCAGACGGCGAACTCGGCCGCGAACTTCTCCTCGCCTTCGAGGACGAGGGTGTGCGTCGCGCGCCCGAGCTGAAACGCGGCGGTTTCGCCTTCGACGATGAGCCCGTCGATCGTCTTCTTGTAGAGCGCCGGGCACTTCCTGAAGAGGGCGAGCCGATGACTCGTAGTGTATTCGTTGCGCTTCGTCGCCGCGTGGTATTCGTCGGCGGGAATGTCTAGTAGGTATTCTGGTCTGTCCATCTGGTTTGCTCCTTCTTTGGTTTTGGGAAATCAGAACGGGTCGCTTTCCGGGGCGGCCGGCGTCGGCTGCGCGGCGTTGCCGTCGTCGTCGTCGTCGGCGGAAACTCCGAGAACCGACTGCAGGGTGTAGCGCCTCGCGTAAGTCAGGGCGCTGCCGAGCTGCTGGGGATTCGCGGAAACCTTGCCGACGGGCCACGTCGCCTTGACGAACGCGACGCCGCCGTGAATGAGGTATGTCTTTACTACGATGTTGTCGCCGTCTATCACGGTGCGCGAAGTGTGCGCGATGCCGTTGCGGTTGAGCGCCGGGAGCGTCGCCTTCTGGATTGCGGCGAGACTAGCGTACTTCGACCTGAAGTGCGGGTTCGCCTTGTCGAACGCTATCGGCTCGAACTCCGACTGCGCTTTGACGAACGCGGCGCACGCGGCGGCGAACCTCTCGCCCCTCTCGGCGGCCTCGATTTCCTCAATGCCCGGCGGCACGTCGCGGTGCCCCTCTTCGAGGATTGCAAGCTCGCGCTCGCGCTCCTGCTTCTCCGCCCGCTTCTTTGCGAGCGCGGCCTTTGCCTCGGCCCCTGCCTTTTCTTTGTCTGTCATGTTCTGATCCTTTCGTGTGTTTTGTGTTGTCAGCTTGCGAACAGCTCCATCTGCATGGGCGCGCCGCAAGAAGCGGGTGTAGGCGCCTCCTCCGCGTTCGCGGCAAACGCGCCGCGCCGTATGGGGAGGCTGTGCAGGAAATAGCCGGGCGTGTAGCGGTCGCGCGAGAGCCGCTTCATGGCAAGCGCGTCGGCGTGCTGGACTATCGCGGGATAGCCAAGAAGCGAGAGCTGCACATACGAGGCGTCGCACGCGCGGAGGTCGATGTCGCCCGCGATTACGAGGAGGTCGCCCTGCCGCACGCCCTGCGAAATCAGCCGCTCCGCGCCCTCTATGAGCAATACGGACGTGCCGCACGCGGGGTCATTGAGCTTCACGATCTGCCCCGGCGTGTAGTTGTCCGCTGTCGGATATAGGATGGACGCCATCATCCGCGAGACGCAGACCGGCGTGAGGAACTGTCCGTTGCGGGTGTTGCTCGCGCCCAGGGCTTCCAGCGCGTGCCCCAGGAAATCCTCCCGCGCCGCCTCCAGAGCGGCAACAGTCAGCGCAAGCGCCTTCGGGAACTCCGCGAACTCGTCAGCGGTATACCGCGCGCGGATTTCGGCGTATTCGCGCTCCATGTCCGCGCGGGCGTCGCCCAATACGAGGGTCACGCCCTCGATTGCGATTGACATGGCGCGCACCATGTCCGCGAACACCTCCGCCTGTCGGCGGTGCCCTGCGGCGCGTTCCACGCACTTGCAGAAGTCCTTTTTGAATTGGTCTGTCGCGTTGCTCATGTGTTTGTCGGTTGTTTGGTTGTGGTTGAAGTTTTGCCCGCCGCGCTATTCCGGAAAATGGTCCTCTTCGTCGAATGGTAGATGCGAATTCCCGTGATACGCCGAAAACTCCCGGTTGATGGTGTCGATTCTTTCATGGTCCAGCGAACACGCGGAAGCTCCGAGGATTTCGCGCAAGTATTCCTTGTCGGACTCGTCTAGTTCGTCGGCTTGGCAACACTCTTTCATTTCCGTGTATTCCGTGTATTCCGTGTGTTCCGTGGTTCAATAAATTGCGCTCTCCCCATTGGGCCGCCGGAGCGCGCGGCGGTTGGCAGTTGTCCAGAGAGCGCGGCAAAAGTGCCGCGTCTGTCTTCTTCTCCCTTTTTGCGCCACGGGCGGAAGGGTCGCCCGTTAGCCAGGTCCCATGCAGGACGCCGCTCGTCCGGCGCGTAGGAGTGCGCCTTAGCGGTGGAAGGTGGCGTCCCCGCGCCGCGTGTTGCAGTTGACGCGGCGCGATCTCACGGTCATGGGTCTGCGCGGTTCGTCTCATACTGTTCTCACGAATTAGCCGGTGTGAGTTCGTCCTTTTGACTTCGGGATTTCCGCGATTCTGGCGCACCTCCCGATGGGGTTGTGTAAAATAGATTCGCCATGCGGACAATCTCGCGGGCGTTGCCGATTGCCGCAACGCATACAAGGCGCCCGTCGGCGGCGTAGACCGCGCCGCTCTTCGGATTACGCTTCATGCAATCGAGGCGCCACGGCAACGGTCCGGGCGTGAGCAGAAATTCGTTAGCCTTCATTCCTCGCGTCCTCCTGTTGGTTGTAATATGTGCATAGTGTCGGTCGCGCACCCGCCGAAACACGAGCCACGCGTGACGATGCGCTGTCCGTTCGCGCCGCGCGTGACGCGCTCCGGCGGGAGTCCGATGCTCTCGAAGGCCGCGTCGCGGGCGGCGAAGAACGCCGCACGGCGATCCAGCTTCTCCTTACGCTTGTCGGCGTCGGCCTTGCGCTTCTTCTCGGCGCAGCGGACCCGGCTCTCGGCGTTGAGGCGATTGTCTCGCAAGCGCCTGCACTCGTCGCTGCAGACGGTCTGCGAGTGGTGTCGCGGCACAAACGCCGCGCCGCACTCCAGGCAGATGCGCTTCGTCGCGCTCACCTCGCGCCTCCTTCCGTCTCCGTCGCGGGGGCGAAAAGCCACTCGACAATTCTCTTTCCTATTGGCTCTTGTGGAACATCCCCATAAGCGTCAAGCGCCTCAATGTCCGTCGCGTACTTGTCGCAGTTGCGCGGCGGGGCGGCAAGGGCGGCGCGGGCTTTGTCACGAATTGTATCTGCAACCGCGAAGAGCGTAGTCAGTCCCTTGGTTTTGTCCGGCGTAATGTACTTGTGGAAGCTCTCGATGTATCCCAATACCTCGACCATAGCCTCGCGCAGTTTCGCCGCGTCGCCTAATTGTCCAAAATCAGCCCCGTTTTTGGACACGTTTTTGGACAATTCCCGTCTGTGCGCCTCTTGGTTCATTCGCGTGCACACACTTTCAGCCCAGTCAACCGTGGCTTTGCCGTGGACAGAATGGTCCGCTCGCCACACGATATCATGGTTAGACGCGCATCGTATCGCCACGATGGATGTACCGACCTCGACATAGAACGGGGCGCCGAATCTTTTACACTGCCTATACGGCGTGATCAGCACGTCGTCAATGATGCCGATGACTTCCTGCGCCCACGGCGGGTCGTACTTTCCGTCAGTCCTTGAACAGAAGTAGCTTATCCTGTCGCGGATTTCCTTTAGTGCCTCTATTTCAGTTCTCATGCTTCGCCTCCATTGTCCGCTATGTTCTCGATCTGCGCGGCTATGTTTTGCACTTCGGTGTAATGTATGCCGCGTTGCCTTGCGTCGGACCTCGCTGTAATGGCGCGTAAGCCTCCCGCAATACCGTATAGTTCTGAACGCATAATACTCACGGCTAATACGCGCTCGCGCTTCCACGCCGCTTCAATGCGGGTTGCCAGTTGCAGCACCGCAATCGGCAGCGCCGGGAATATCTGCGCCGCCTCGCGCTTCATCTCCGCGATGATGTCTGCGATCGTCTCTTGTCTGTCAGTCATTTGCCTGCCTCCTCCTTAGCGGTTGCCGCTACAAGCTCCCGCTTGTGCGCCGCGTCGAAGCGGTCGAGCATCCGCCGGAAGTCATGCCAGCTCATCGTGACGTGGTAGCTCGGCGGCATACCGTGCGAATAGCCGCGAAACTCCGCGAGCAGTCCGTCTATTGTGTCGTGTGTGTCAGTCATTGTTGTCCTCCTTGACCTCCGGCACCTCGCGCTCGATGTGCGTCGCCAGTTGCGCTAGCAGCTCCCGAAGCTCCATGCACCACGGCGTCTCCATCTGCGCCTCCGCCATCAGCGCGGAGAGCCGCACGGCCGTGTCGTGTGCCCTTGCCAATGTGAATTTTGTCATTGCCATGCCACACCCCCGCGCGCCCGGTCATAGCTGGGCTGCCATGCGCCGCAAGCGCAGGAACGGCCCTCCACGGCTTCGCGGCGCGCCTTGCACTCTCCCCACTCGCCACTCCTGAAAAACGCGCCACAGCGCGCGCAGACGCGCCTCTGCGAATACGGACGCGGGACGGCGGCGCTCATGTGCGACATGATGTAGGCGTATGCGGCCTCGTGGCTAGTCATGGCACGCCCCCGCCATCTTGTCATCGGCCTCGTCTATTCCGGCCTCCTTGCCCCACTCGTAGCCGATCGCAATCCCGGCGAGCAGCGCGAGGAACGCGACCAAGAGCGCCAGCAGAAGCGCGAATCCGTTGATAGTTGCTAGTATCATTTGTTCCCCCTTCCTCCGTTAAAATCCGCCTCCTCGTCGGTCATCCACTCGAAAACCGCCGCCCATCGCCGCGCGTTGTCGAGTTGACCTTGCACCGCGCCGTCATCCCCGCGCTCCCGGAGTATCCGCACGAAGTGCGCGACGCCAGCCGCGATAACCGGCTTGAGCGAGCAAAACGCCTTCCGTGCACCCCACGGCAGATTGTCGCGGTCTATGCCTACGAGCGCGGCGGACAACTTGCCGACCTGCTTCCGCGCCTCCGCGAGCTTCGCCTGGCCGATCTGCCAATCCTTGAAATAATCCCTTCCGGGGTCGCGTATCATCTGACTCATGCCGCCCCCTTTCCGCCGTTGCAAACGCGCGGCGAATGTGGTATAATACCTAAATCCATATTATGCGCGATTATGTAGTTTACATAGCCGGGATTATGGGACATTTTGTTATTTCTCCTCTCTAGTTGCGAGGTCGTAGTTGCGGAGCGTCTGGGCTTCGTCGATACGCACCGGGAACGGCAGGTGCATTTTCTCCTCGGCTCCGCGATAGTAGGCAATAGCAACGCCGCTCTCCATTTCCAGGTCGGTGATGGCCGCGTCAATACGAACGCACTCGCGGCGGAGCAGGGCGCGCTCCCGTGGAGTCCACGAAATCGAATCAACCGCCCGGCAGTCCTTCAGCGCGATGCGGCAGTCGGCTATGATGTCGCCCAGGCGCGTCTCGAATGTCTCGCGGGTCATCATTGCGCACCTCCCTTCGGCGTCTCCGTGCCGTTCACAACCGCCGCGCAGTCCGCGACATTGTAGAGGTGCATCACACCCCACTGGCTCTGGATGTCGCGCATACGGACGCGGCCATTGTTGACTAGCTCGCGCAGCAACGAACGCGGAATCGAGAAGCGGTCGTATATGCCGTTCCCGTTCAGATATTCTGCCTGTGGTGTTTCTTTCGTTTCGTTCATCATCGCTCACCCTTGTGGGGTTTACGCCGCAGAGTCTACCATAATTTTTCGCGGAGCGCAAGGGGGTGATTGATAAAAAATAAAAAATTTTTCGACCCCTTTCGCGGTCAATGCGTTTTTGGTATACTCTGCGCCAAAAGAAAGGATCGGAAAGAATGGCTGATAAAATAATCGTCGTGAAGGAAAGAAGAAGCGGACGCGGTTGCGGTTGTCTTTTCGCGCTCGCGCTTGCGGTGGGCGTTGTGTGGCTGATGTTCTCATGCCACTCGGACATGGAGCAGACCAAAGCGCGCATCCGCGCCGAGGAAGCCGCGAAAACGCCGGAGCAGCGCGCCGCCGAAGCTATCGCCAGGCCGCTCGACGACATTCTGCCGCTTAAATTCGCGCAATCCCTGAAGCAATACCTCCGCGAGCCCGACAGTTACAAGCCCGGCGCGATTCGCTATCACGACCACCCGCGCGGGTATGCCTATTTCCACGACTACCGCGCCAAAAACGGCTTCGGCGGGTATACTCAAGAGGCCTGTGCCCTTCTCTGCGCGACGAATACCGGCAAGCGCGTCTGGACGTTCTACAATCAGGACGCCGTTCCAGCTCTGCTGAAGGAGTGCGGCGTAGAATAGCCGCCGGGCGCGCTAGAAGTTGACGGTCATCTTGGTCCTAAAGTCGCCGTAGGTCGCGTGTAGGGTCGCCGCTGAGGGGATCGCGACGGCCCATCCATTGTAGGTGACGCCGCCAATCGTGCGCGTGGCCTGCGCCGGCGGATACGTAATCGTATCAAGCAGCGGCCCCAATCCTCCGGGGATGGCCTGGTATATCTCGACGGTGATTCCTGTCGGCGCGATGTTAGGGCGGGTCGTCTGGCCGTCCTTGTATAGGAAGACGCTCGACGTAAGAGTCTGATACAAAGGCGACGCGGACGGGAGGATTTGAGCGGAGCCGTCTGACGTGTAATAGTATATTGGAAGGTCTGTCGGATCCGTGTCGTCGGTGACTGTGTCTATGAGGTCGCCCCCATAAAAAAAGTCATAGTCAAAACAAACGGAGTCGGCGCGGGTGAGGGGAACGCTGTAGAGCAGAGTCCCGTACGTGCCGTAAATCAGCGCGCCCGATGTTCCGTAGAGTAGTTCGCCTTGCGCCATAGTTTATGAATGTTCTGCCGAGTGCGGCGTCGCGGTGAAGACGACAGTCGCGGTCTGATCGACGGTGTGGCTTGTCAACAACCCCTGGACAAATGTCATCGTCACCTTTTTGGCCGTGAATTCGTGCGTCGAAGTGCTGTATGCGAGATCCTTGTAACATTCGACAGTCGCGTCTATTCCCGACCCACCGCCTCCGCCGCCGCCGCCGTAGGCGAGAGCGCCGACGATGTTCTGGCGCACAGATACCGCGCCGGTGGTCGCGTTGCGCGTCGCGGTTGCAATGAGGATGGATGTCCGTCCGGCCTGAGAAGACGCAGCCGCCGCGAAGCTCGCGGTCGGAGTGGAGCCGGAGGCGTCGATGATGAGATAGAGGGACCCGCCAGAAGCCGCGAGGACGCCGACTTGATACCACCCCGCAGGGTATGGCGTCCCGGCGGCGGTGAGTCCGGCCGTGAGGTCTATCGTGCTCCCGGCGTAGATGAGGGAGTCGGCCGAGAGCCAGATGATCCATGCTCCGGCGGCGGAATTTGCGGACGCCGCGTATTTCAGCGCGAATGGCTCCGCAGCGCGGTTGCGCGATATGGGTGAAGGCGCGGCGGACGCGGTGGACGAGTCGCCCATTTTGCCGCGAAGTAGGCGCGCCAGGGCGCGCGTCGCACGATTGGAGAGTAGGAAGCCGCTCATATGATTGGGGTCTGTTAGGTGTTGAAGTTGGCGCCGGGCGGACGCGGCAGGAAGGCTCCGCTCCGCTCCGGCATAAAATCATTCGATGAAGCATCCGCCGTCAGTGCAAGTCGTCGCGCCGTCGGTAATCGTGCAGTTGCCACCTTCGCAGCTTACGGACGCCTTCGACGCATCGCCGCCCGCCTTGAGGAAGCGCGAGACAAGGGATGATACGCCGCCGGCCGCGACGCTGCCTCCGTGCGAGACTATCGCCGCGCAGACTTTCGCCGTGATGTCGGATGCGGCCTTTGCGAGGATGTCCACCATTGCGACGGCGTTTGTGGAGAGGTCGCGGCTGTAGTCCGCGAGCTCGAAGCCGACGTGATTGGCGCCCCGGCCGATGTCGAGCTTGAGGCCCTTCAGGGTTTCGTCTGCCCAGAGCGGGGACCGGGCGGTCATGTACCAGCCGCCGGACGCGACGATGTAGTTCGTGGCCGAGCCGCCGTTGATGTAGACCGGGATTATCTGCTCCGGGAACTTCTCGGCGGTGATGCGCGTCTGGCAGCCGCTCATGAGGGCGGCGACGGCGATGAGTCCGAGGATGGGCGAGACTGCGGCGACTGCGCCGAGTATCTTTTCTACAACTGTGACGGGTGGTTGTGCTTTCATTTGGCCTCCTTCTTTACGGCGGTTGACTTTGCGAAAAACTTGGCGAGCTTCTTTTTGAAGTACGCGACTTGCTTTTTCGCGGCGGTCGTGCCGCGCTTCGTGCCGATGATGTCGTCGCCCATCGGCTTGATGTCGATTTTCCCGGTCGGCCAATAAATGCGGAGGATAGGGTAAAATTTCTGCGCCCCAAGGCACCATGCCTTGATTTTAGCGCCGTCGGCTCCGTCTCCATAATAGGCGTAGACGAAAACGCACCCGCTCGCCTTCATCCACTTCGTGAAGTAGGCGTTCGTCAAGCCACTTTCAAACCTTATGCAATGGCTGCACTTGTTGCCATTACTCCAGATCGAGATTAGCGGGATTTTGTTTTTGACCGCGTAGCTCTTGGCCGTGGACAACCGCGCCTGCCATACTCCCGGTTTTACGTCGGCGGCCTTCGTCGAGAGCTTGCGCGATTTTAGGATTTTCGCTGTGTAGTCTGCCATGTTTTGTCCTCCCTGTTTTGTTTTGTTGTTCACCAATGAGAGCCGCCGAACCAGCGGACGGCGTGGTAATACATCCGCGCCTTCGCCCATGACGCGCCTTCTTTTCGCATCGCGTGATAAAGCGCCGCATCGGCGGCGTCGCGCTCTAGCGCATGCGTCGAGTAGATCCAGTCGTGGACGAGGAACGACGCGATATACCTCGGATCAAAAGGTTCTCCGGCCACGCGCCAGCCGAAGCGCGGGACGCTCCCGCCGTCAGTTTCAAATCCGGCAGGAATCTGAAAAACGCGCTCATAGCCGGAGAGCTCGACGATAAAATTATACGGCGCTATCAGTTTATAGCGCCCCTTGTGCGGCTCCATCTTCGGCGGCGGTAGGGATATTATTTTCACATCCCGCATCAATTCCCCCCTTTGCAGAAGATGGTGATGAGCCACGTGACGACGGACGCGACGATCGCGCCGACGACGCCGTAGATGGACGACCTGACAGACTCCTTGCCGACGATCTGGTAGAGCGTCTTCTGGATGGCCTCGACCTTAGCCTTTACGCCGTCGATCTCTTCCTTGCGGGTCTCGTCGCGCGTTTCGAGGCGGACGAGCGATTCCTTGATCTCGTCCAGCGTCTCGAAGACGCGGAGAAACTTGCCGGAAGTGGAGTTCCCGTTCGCATTGGTAATCTTCATATCTCCCCCTATCTCAATCCTCGCCGGGTTAGTTCGGCGGCGTCCTGATCGCGCATCGTCTCGATGAACGCATCGTCCAGCCAGCCGCGGTAGACACGAAAGCCCCAGACCTCGACAGTGCACCCGTCCAGCCTCGTCAGGCTCGCGCACATAACGCGGATTCTCGCATCTTTCTCGAACGCCGACACGGGCTGCCACATTGCCTGCGCTCCGCTCTCCACCGCAGAGAGTTGCGACATAGGCGTGTATCCTCGGACCTCATAGCGGAGATCGCTGCCCGAAATCTCCGCCCGGAACACGAACATTCGCCACTCGTTCGTTGAGGTCCCGCCTGCCGAATAATCCTCCTCGCCGCTGCTGCGCACTCCGCTCGACTGTCCGCCGATGAACTGTTTTAGCGGATTTTCGGCAATCCCGAAATAAACGGTAGCCGACGGCGACTCCGCGGCGATCGAGACGGAGCGCGAGGCCGTTGTAGCCTGGATGTTGCGGATCATCCTATTCGTCGCCGGGATATACAGCTCCGCCCCGCCGACGTTCAAGGTGAGCGGCGTATCGGTTGTTAGATTGAAGCAATAGCAGCCATACTGCCAGTCCCGGAAGGTCGGGCCCGGGACTGCATACGTCGCGGGCAGGCAGTTCTCCGCCCATGTGCCGCCGGAGAGCGTGAGCGGCTGGGTGTCATCGTGCGAGCATAGCTCCGCGAGCTCCGGTCCGCCTTCGGTCGTCGAGCGCGCGGCCTTGTACGTGCAGTCCATCATGACGGACGGCGTGTACGGGGTGTTGCTGGGAGTCGAGCTGATCGCCCATATAATCGCCGTGAAGTTGGTGTTGCCGCCAGGCATGAACGCCAGCGCAAGATTGAACGCCGACTGACCCTCGGCCGAACGCGACGGAGCGAGGACCGTGGGATCCCCGTATTGCGGCTTGACAAGCAGCTCCGATGCCGCGGCGACGCAGCAGGCAAAGAGCGCCAGGAATAGCAGTCCCTTTTTCATCGGTGGCCTAGTATTTGCAAGTGGCGAGAAGATCGTCGAGTTCCTTGACCGACATGCCCAGCAGCGCGGCGATTTGCGGTTTTGCCGCGACGAAGACGGGATTGTCGCCCATGATATAGGTGCAGGCGTTCCACTTGTCGAGGTAGCCTTGCGCCTCGATCGCGGCCTTGACCTCGATCCACTTGTTCGCGGCGGTCGTGCCGGGCATCTGCTCCAGCTTCTCTATGATCGCGTACTTCGAGTACTGCACTGGGCGGGCCGGCGGCGTGAACTCCGACCAGACCTTCGACGCCGTGCCGTTCGCGTTGAAAGTGTAGTTTGTGCAGCGCCAGTAGTGGTTTGTATCCGGCTTTTGCGTCTCGATGATCCGATACCAGCCGCAGTCCTTGCGGGCGAGATCGTCGAGGGCGTGGAGTCCGACGACAACCTTGTGGGTCGTGAGCGAGACGCCCTGGGACGGCAGCTCGCGCGGGCTGCATCCCTGGGTCACGCCGTCGGCCGAAAAGAGGAATTTGTCGGCGAGCGCGGCAAAAGCGGCGAGCGCCGCGAGAACGAGCAGGGTCTTTTTCATCATGTGGATTCCTTTCTTTTAGTTGACGAGGACGATGGGCGTGACGTACACAAACATGCCGACGCGGGTTGCGGACGCCAGGAACTGTCCGTCGGTCGGCCATGTGCCGTATCCGACGAGCTTGACGTTGGCCGCGACGGACGCGCCGGCGGCGAGGGTGATGAGCGCGGTCTGGGTCTGCCCATCGACCCAGCCTGTCAACGTCGCGGAGAGTGTCTCGGCAGCGCCGACAGAGACGACGATTGCGGATCCGTTCGACTGCCAGGCCAGCGTTGCGGACGCGACGGGCGCCGTCGGCGACGGGATTGTCGGCTTGTCTGTCAGGTCGTTGTAGCTGCCGGAGGTCGCGACGGTGGCGAGCGTCGGCTTGCCGATGATCGCGGCGTAGGGGATTGCATTTGTCGCGTAGGGGAGTATATCCTGCTTGCCGCTGATGCTTCGCCAGATGGCGTCGAATGTCATCCCCATTTCGATGTCAATCCCATTCACGGCATACTCGATGTTCGTTGTCGTATTGCCCCTGACCATCAAGATGTCGATGTCTTTGGCGTCAAGGGTGACAGCATTGCCCGTCTTGCCGTTGACGGATGATACTGCGTTTTCGGCAATCTGGCCATAGTGCGCAATATCCCTCTGCATCCCGTTCATTGCGGCGTCCATCTCTGCCTTGGTGTAGATGTTCGTCGCGTCCGCCTTGCCTTCGATCGAGTCTCTTAGGGCCGAGGCCGTGGAGTCGGTGTAGTTTGTCGCGGCCTGCGCGGCGGAGTCGGTGTAGTTGGTGGCGGCACCCGCCTCGAAGGCGATGGCGGAGTCGGTGTAGTCTGTCGCGGACTGCAACGCGATCGCGATGCGGTTGGTGACAAACGTCTCGGTTGCGGTCCGGACGGTCGCCGCCGTCAGGGTCCATGCCGCCAGGACTGCGGCTATAGTGAGTGCTGCGCGTTTCATCTGTCGATTCCCTCCTCGTCAACATCAATGGTAATTTCGCCGAGTTCGTTGAGTTCGGCGGTGAGTTTGTGATACTTCCCCGTGGCGGGGTTGCGGATGTAGGTGTCCGCCGGGATGACCGGCGCGGGGGTGGCGCTGAACGACGCCACCGCGAAGTCTGCGACGCCCAGGATGTAGCCCGTGACCGCCTCGCCGTTCTCGTCTACGCCGTCCGCCATGATGCGCAGGCCGTTCGCCGTCCGTCCGCTCGTTGCGGTCGCGGGGATTGTCGCCACCCAGACGCCGTTCGCGCTCTGCACCGCCGCGCGGGTCGTCGTCGAGCCGTCCGGGAAGGTTGCCGCGACGGATACTGCCGTGATCGCCCAGCGGCCGCAGTTCGGCGGGATGCCGCGAATGAGGACGGTCGCCGGCGCGCCAACGAAGGTGACGGCCTCGCACAGCGGCAGCTCCGGGTGCGCGGCGTTCAGTCTGATGTCGATGGGTCTAATCATGGTAGAGTCCTTTAGGGTCGGTTAGAGTCTTTTAGGGTTTTTGGTTCTTTTAGGTGCTTGGAGGTGTGCCGATCGGCGGCTCGGAGTAGAACCACTCCGGGAGAGTCGCGCGCGGGTAGGCGGCGAATCGGAAGTTGTAAGGCTCGACGGGAGTCTGCGAGCCGGAGACGCGGACTACCGCGTGACCGTTGCCGTCCAGGAGCTCTGGCGCCGTGACTTGCGACAGTTCGCCCGTCTCGCGGGACGGGACCTCGATGAGCTTCAGTTGCCCGTTTGTATCGAGCTCGCGCATACCCGTGTCGGTGACGGAAACATCCCAGCCGATGTCCACCGCCGGACCTTTCGCAATCTTCACCGAGTTCGACCTATACCGCAGGCGCACCGTGTAGGTATACGGCCAGATGTCGTCGCCAATGTTGCGTCGCTCCGCGACTGTGCAGAGGAGCGACCCGGCGGGGAAGTTCTTGTCGCTGATGGTTATCTGTGCGTCATTGACGCAGCAGTTGAACTCGAAGAACGCCTGGCGCGACGTGAACTTGATGACCTTCGTGAACGTCGGCGCGGGTGTAGAGACAGAAGGCGAAGAGTCGAAGGGATCTCCGGCGGAATTGATTACCGCCTTGCCGTTGACAACGTCGGTCTGCAGCTCGCGGTCCGTCGTGCCGTCATCCCATCCCCACTCGACGACGTTGCTCTCCACCTCTTGGGGTTCGTCGCCGGGGATAGTCTCTGTGACGTAGGACGTGGGGGAGTAGATGACGGTGATGTCGAGAGTCGACTTCGCGGCGTCCGTCGGCTGCGTGATCTCGTATTTCTCCGCGTAGTAGCCCGGCCGCTGCGGGTGTGCGGACCCGATGGCGGGGACGCCGGTGAAAGATGTAATGACTTCGCCCGCCGCGAGGGGGCGGGACAGCACGACCTGGTAGCGCTCGCGGATGTCCCGCGCGCCATTCTGGTCCACGCCGTAGGTGATGCCGGCCTTCTGCTTGACTGCTGTTGCGGTAGGGT
>Ga0326514_10000472_pt1 | contig 27327 bp, 50 predicted proteins | sample 3_2548_0518_D_FD_203653 | JGI IMG/M metagenome (GOLD analysis project Ga0326514, IMG submission 203653) | Bovine rumen microbial communities from UC Davis, California, United States - 3_2548_0518 | ecosystem: Host-associated > Mammals > Digestive system > Stomach > Rumen | place: USA... | reverse complement strand
GGCGATTATTCCATTATAACCGATACAAGTTATGGCGGTTTATATTGGACTGTTGAGAGCGATTTACCTGAAGATGTTAAGCATCCCGAGTTAGTTAAAACTGAGAAATAATATTATTATGGATAAAGAGATATTAGAGATTAGGAGTAACATCAACACTACCTTTTTAGAGATGGAGCGTTTACGTATTGAGCGTGAGGAACGTGAGAAGAAGGAACGTGACGAGAAATGGAATCGTGAGCAGGCTGAGCGCACTAAGTTGGTAACGGCATGGAATGAGTCTCATCCTAATTTGTTTAAGCATACATATGCTTCTTATTATAATAGGGATAATTTCAATTACGACTATGGTTCTATTTGTAGAATACATTTCTATGAATGGAGTAATATAAATAGTCAACCGAGGGTGTTTATGCATTATCCAAGGCTTTATGAGTTCCTTGACAATTGTGGTCTTTTATTAAGTGATGAAGATAATGTAAAGATTAAGGGTGTAACATCTTGTTTTATTGCTTGTAAGCCTAATAGTAAAGACCTCATTGTATGCATTACATACGATGACTTGAAAAGGAAGATGCATGAAGCTGAGAACTTAGCAAACGTATTAGCCCCTGTACCTGAGGTTAATAAAGCATAATGTATATAGATACTTTATTAAGTACCTACCACACGTTTGTGGTAGGTTTTTTTATTATATATATAATCATAAAAAAATGTGTTACCTTTTGGGTAACACATTAAAAACATCAAAGATTTAACTAGTAAAAATTAAGTAATATTTAAATTGAGGATTATATATTATATGTCTTTTATATTATATGTTGTGTGGCTTTATGTTATATATTGTATAGATACTTTATTAAGTACCTAATTATGCTTTTGATATACAATATTCTTTTAGGTATATTTCTTTCAATCCGGTTACGGTATTATCGAATGCCGAGCAACCACCTTCGCCAACTAAGTTTGCAAGGTCTTCTCCCATATATTCTTTGCATTCATCAAAGTTTTCACAATATGCGCAAGAAGGTGTATCTAAAACCTTCTCTATGAACTCATCAAGTGTGATGGGTTGTGTACTTCTGAATCTCTCTATTCTCTCCATCTTTATAACTATTAAAGAAGGGGCAATCAATATACCTGGCGCAAGATTATGCATACAAAGGTCATATCAGATACTTAATTAAGTACCTAATAGCAATACCACCCTCAGAATATGTATGCTGAGTATAGAGTATTTGCCCCAAGACTAAAATCCTATCTTAAGGCAAATATACAAAAAATATTTGGTTTAAGCAAATAATTTTAGGGGTTTTTTACCATCTACCCCTAAAATCTTTATCCCACGCAATTCTTGCCTTATTCTTTTCTACAAAGTCAAGAATTCTCTGTAGGTCATCAAGCTTCTTATGGTTTGCAATAATAACAACGTCATTATTAATATCGTCCTTACAACTAATGCTTATATAGCCGTTTTCAGACACTTGAAAACGACAACGTGGCACAATAGGCGATGTATACACGCCCTCCTTAATTTCTCCATTACGGAGCTTTTTCATTGCTGTAACGCCGTTTCTTGTTATCCTAACAACGTTTTCATTTTGCTTAATAACTAATAGCCTACTTTGAGGCTCAATACTTAATTGTACAGGTTGCAATAATTTAATTTCACTCATATACTATATATCTTTAATGTTTATGTTACAAAGGTAATAAAAAAAATTGATATCCGCAAGGAAATTAACATGTTTAAATTATTTCTAAAAATTTCTAAATAAAAGTTAAAGGGTACTTTTTTGAGTACCCTTTATTCTGCAAACCATTCAACGTCTTCATTTTCATCACTAATAACAAAGTCGTTGTTTGGCCTTATGTAATTTCCGTTGCTATCGTAGTTTGCAGCCGTTTTGTGGTAGTGCAAACCCATTATCCAACCGTTGGGGTCCATAAAGCGCATGTCATAGCCGTTTGCGTCCCAAACATCATAGCCCTTAAACTTCATAGGCAACATATATTGGTTTTCAAACACTACGGCCACTTTTCCGCCACGCTTCAAAAAGCTTTCACAACAGCCCCAATTATGGCCGTTATAGCTATAGGTCAAATCATAGTTGGGGTATTTGTCCAATAATCCAATTCTACTATACACTTTTGTGTAGTCGTAAAATTGTATATCTGGGTACATTTCCAAAATATTCTTGCCGTTGTAAATAAAGTCCTCCGGTGATATGTCGGAGGTACCGTTAATACGTACAGCAAAGTTTAAACCACGTTTTCTTGCATAATTGCGGCTTCTGTTTATTTCCGCAATCATAAGTTGCATAAATAAATCCTTATTCTCAAAAAACAATTTTGTCTTTTTAATGCGGCTCTTATTAATGCGGCTTTCCTCTGGGCCTTTATCAATAATATCGCCCTTATTTCTACCACTACCATTAAGGCAAAATTTACGGCAAAACTCGCTGCAAGGGCAAACTTCATAGCCGCTCATGTTTGCAGGCGCCAAATAAAGGCAATAAGTAATTGTACCGGCATTTTCGCTATAAACCATTTTAGCGCTCTGGGAATAATTTCCCAAATAACTAATACCTAGTTGTTTAATTGTCTTTGTGTAATTAAATTTGTTTTTCTCCATATAATACCTAATTAAATTAATAATACGTCTATCTTTATAGTGCTTTATAAGGTAATAAATCTAATTTTAAAAAACGAATAAATTGATGATTTTAACACTTTTTTAACATTTCGAAATTTCACATTTGAGCATGAGCTGTGGCCCGGAAGCCCTACACGTAAGGTAATAAATTTATTTGAAATAAAAGAAGAAAAATAGGTATTTAACACAGATTTAACATAAGTGTTAAAGAAATGTTAAAGTGCTAAAAATGTTTGGTCATATCAACTTTTTTTATTACCTTCCTTGTGGGAGGAAAAGGGGCTTCTCGTGCGGATTCAGGGAACCATTTGCTTTCTTTCTTATATATTATATAATAAGGTGTAAATGTTAATGAAATGTTAAAGTGCTAAAAACCTTTGGTCGTTTCAAATATTATTATTACCTTGTCTAACGTTAAACAAATAAGCAAATAAAGACATGAATACAATTGAGAAAGTTAATCGTGTGATTACCAACAAGAACGTGCAGAATGCATTTTATAACCTATATGATAGGTGGGAAGACGAAGGACGTTATGAGGATATAAACGATTATGGGAAGGCCTTATTTAAGGCTATAAGTAAGAATTGCCCATATGTGGGGGCAACTTATGTTGGGGTAACAGAAGCGCCCTTTGGGGTAATGTTTGGCATTGATAACGCAACGTATTACATTTACGCTACTGTTAATGGCGGGTACTTGACACTTAATTGCAAAACGTTGTAAATTAGATAAATAAGGTATATATGGCGAGTTTTTGGCTTACGAAGCGTGCATTATTGGAAGCCCTCAAATTATCTGAGGGCTTACCACAGAACACAATGATTAATTTTAATGGATGCAGTGAAATTAAGAATGACAAGGAATACACGGTTGTAAAAATCGATGTAAATGGAAAGCAAAAGACTATTAAAGAAGAGTTTAAAAAGCTATTATTGAAGAATGAGGACATTTTAAGTTTAGAATTCTGCAAAGCGTTGAAAAAAGGCTAAAAAACAATAGTTTAACATTAATTAACGTGGAAGTTTTTTATCTTCCACGTTTTTTTTGTACATTTGCATTAGATTTTATTTTAAATTTTGTGTAAATGGAAAGAATTAAAAAAGAAGATTTGGAGTTGCTACATGGAAAGATGATAGCAGAAAAGGAACTAACAATTTTAGGCTTTAAGAATAAGCTTAAATTTGAGATTTATGACGGCTTTGCTTATTGCCCTAATTATAGGGGTAGCGAATATTGCATGAAATTCCCAAAGATTGAGTTTGTCAATAAGTCGAATGAAATGCAAGATGAGATTCGCCGCTATATGAAGCTTGAAGAAAAGGATGATATAACGATTTACGAAATTATGCAGACCTTTAATGAAATGGCTCGTGACGGCGTTCGCATTGAGTATGATGCAAAGTCAAAGCATTATAAGGAAAAGTGTATGTGGAAATAATTAAATAATTTTCTATTATGTCAAAATATACTATTAGATTAAATTATTCAGCAACGTTCACAACAACCGTTGAGGGCGACTTTAAGAATGAAGGCGAGGCTCTTGATGCTGCACGAATGCAAGCAGAAGATGCAGATGCAGATGAGTTTGTAATTGGTGACGAACAGCAGTCAAATATTCTGGAAGTTAGATAATTTCCTTTTACCACACCATACTAGTAATTAATGGCCATAAGCGTAAAAAACTTATGGCCATTTTTTTATATTTTTTAACATAAAATATTTGGTCATGTCAATTTTTATTATTACCTTCCTTGTAGGAGAAGCAGGATACAGAGCTTGAGGCGTGCATGGGCCATGTTTTACAGACATAAAATTTATTATGTTAAATAATGTAATTTGCTTGTTTATTTCAAATATTATTATTACCTTATGGTTGTAAATAAATAAAGAGAGTATTAAATATGAGTAAAGAAACTATTAAGATGAATTCCATTCGCATTATGCGAATTGGTATTAAGGATTTGCTTTTTAACGCAGAGCAGGATTCCCGTATTTGGCGTAAGACAATTGCAAAGAATTGGGATAAGGAAGATGATGCAGAGTGCCGTAAGGCTTTGTACAAGGCACATAAGGGGCTTGTAAAGAGCAAAAAGATTGTGCGTGAGTGCCAAGCAAAATTGGGCGAAATGAAACGTGAGATGAAGAAGCTTAACCGCCAACACGATATGCGTGAGAATGCTGTAAGCAATTACATTTTGCACCAAATGAAAGTTGAAGAGTAAAAAAAGTGTTAATTAAATGTTAAAATCGGCAAAGGATTTTCTTTTGTCGATTTTTTCTTGTATATTTGCATTGTTGAAAAACGATAAGGAAATCAACAACATCGCTGAGAAGCTGAATGGGCAAGAGCGCAGTCAAGGAGCGATACTTCTTGTAACTGAGATAATAAGTTCAAATCTTATCGCAGCGGCTTATTTGAGAGATACCAAAGAAAATGGCGCAAGTCAGATAGGACAAATGGGCTTTATGGTTAATAAAGCGACTCTCCGGAGTCTTCGCTAGTTCGAATCTAGCTCTCTCAACTATTTGTGTGATACCAAAGGAATGGCGCAAGTCAGGGACAAATGGGGCTTATGGTTAATAAGCCGGCTCTTCGGAGCCTTCAGAGGTTCGAATCCTCTTCACACAACTATTTGACGAATACCAAAGGAATGGCACAAGCTGGGACAAATGGGCTTTATGGTAAATAAAGCGACTCTCCGGAGTCTTCAGAGGTTCGAATCCTCTTTCGTCAACAAAGACCATATTAATACCTCCTTTCGGTCGGTGGCTAACGTGAGCAATCACGGAGGTCACCGATTTTTCATGTCTGTTTGCATGCACGCCTCGTGCTGTTGTCTGTAAGCCCTACATCAAAGGTAATAATAAAGAAGGAGAATACCGAATATTTTTAGTTAATAAATGTTAATTGATATAAATAAAAAAAGTGTTGTAAGCGCTCTTCCCTACACTTACAACACCCATTTGAAAAGGTTTTTGTCCTTAAATGCAAACGATGAATAGTAGCGACTATTCGTAGTGCGTTTACACTTTGTGCTCGCAGAGGGACTTGAACCCCCGACCTGTTGGGTATAAGCCGACTGCTCTGACCTACTGAGCTATACGAGCATTTAAAAAAGAGCCCGCTTCTTTTACGGGCTCGGAATAGGTAGCATCAAACATTCGTCAAATAATTGAGAAGTTATTTAGCTAACGCTTACTCTCTTTATATATATCTTACATTGCAAATATACAAATAAATATTTAAATAAATAAATTTTTTAGGTTAAAATTATTTAATATATATATATACTTTTTTAAGTACCTACTATGCTTCTTTCGTACAATATTCAAGGTATTTCTGCATTGCCACATATAATGTGTTCAACGCCGTGTAGTTCAGCAAATGCATTGGTAGGTTACAAGTTCTTCGTTCACCCGTTGGGTAATACTTATATCCATACATCACTTTATCACTCACCATTGTACACTTGTACTTATAACCCAACATCTTAAATGTGGGGTATCTAAATCCATGCTCAAAGGCAACGTTACCGCCCTCACCAATAAACTCTTTAATTTTGGCAAGGATTTCTGTAGTATCTTTCTTCTTATTTGCCATAATATTTTTATCTAAATAAATAAACTGCGCTAAAACTATCGTCTCCGGTTTCTTCATCGGGTATATGTCTGCCAAAACAAAAATACCCTGCTTTCGCCATAATATGCTTTAAAGCTAAATGGTCATGTTTCCAATCTCCATTGTCAACAACAATTTTAATAAATCCTTGTTCATCAATAGAGTAATCATAGGTCATTTTATTATCGGCTAAAAGTTTACCAATACGTTTTTTTAGGTTTTTTTCTATAACCTCATTATACGCTTTTACTGCTTCATTATCCATATCTTTATTTGCTTATTGTTTACGTGTCATAAGGTAATAATAATTTTTGAAATAAACAAATATTTTGCCTACTTTTTTTCGATTTTAACATAGGTTAAATAACTGTTAAAGAATGTAAATCTTTTGGCCATGTGAAAATAAATGATTACCTTACGTGTGGGGCTTCCAGGATACAGAGCTTAGTCATCTGTTCCTACATCCGAACAGACATGAAAAAACCCCTTGTTATATTTCAAACAAGGGGCAACCTTAAATCTAATATTATGAAAAACACTCTTAACTCTTCAAGGCTTAAACCTTTAAAGAATTGTAGCGAAGATGGGAATCGAACCCATACGTCCCTTTCGGAACAGAAGATTTTAAGTCTGCCGTGTCTACCAATTCCACCACAACGCCATATCTTAATACAAATATACAAATAAATATTGAGATAAATAAATTTTTAATGAACTTTTTTTCTTATATGGAGCCGTCTCGTGAATTACGCCTCACTCGTGTATCCATGTGAAGCCCACACGTAAGGTAATAAAAAGATTTGAAACTCACAAGCATTTTAACGTTTTTAACATAAAAAAAATGCCGCCCCATAAGGGGCAGCACTTAACAACTAAAGCTTGCAAGCAACCAATATTCCTTTGGTTCTGTACGTTGTTTCTCAACGATAACCTTTGCATCAGGTTCGTCAAATTGCCACCATTTCTTTTCGTTTCTAACAACCTTTGGTACTTCAATTTCAACGCTATCTTTAACAATGTGATTAAAGCGAACAATAAACTCCACCCCAAACACTCTTAAAGCATAAAGCGTATATAAAAGATTCCCATTATCATCGGTAACATTCTTTTCTTCTTTCAACATAATGTTGTTTTCTACAAGGCCAAAATGTTTTGCAATTTCGCCCTTGAGAAAGCTAACATTAATAAATGTCGTATGAAGAAAATAAGCCTCCAAATTGTTCTTCAGTTGTTCAACAGAGTCCTTTGGTAAATTCTTATTTGCTTCGCTCATATAAGTTAATTAATCATCATACAAGTATCGCCCAAAACGCACGTCAACACAATGTCTTTCAGCAATAACTTGTTTTCCGCTACGGTTCTTAATAATAACCTTTGCTTTTAGTCCTTCGCTATCAGGCAAAGACTCTGCGTTAATCAAATACTCTTTCCCATTATCAGCCTTATACAAAGCCTTATAGGTAAAACTCTTATCCTTTTTGTTAATTACACACTTCTTTTCATCCACCATTACACGGCGGTTTTTGCCCTCAAAACATATAAGCAAGGACACACTTTTTGTTGTATTATAAAAATTAGCCATTAATACTCAATATAAATAAATTAATTAATATAATAAAGGGGCAGGGCAATTCCCTGCCCCCTCACTTTGGTTTACTCTGCCTTTGGCTCTTCAACCTTGGCCTCAGCCTTCTTCTCAACCTTGGCCTTCTTCTCTGCCTTTGGCTTGGCCTCAGCCTTTTTTGCAGCCTTCTCAACCTTGGCCTTTGGCTTGGCCTCTACCTTGGTGGTAGCGTTCTTCTTGGTTTTCTCTGCCTTGGCTGCGGCCTTCTCCTTGGCGGCCTTCTCCTTCTCCTTGGCGGCCTTCTTTGCAGCTTTCTCCTTCTCTGCCTTAGCTGCGGCCTTCTCCTTCTCAGCCTTTTTTGCAGCCTTCTCCTTCTCCTTGGCGGCCTTCTCCTTCTTTGCAGCGGCCTCGGCCTTCTCCTTCTCTACCTTGTATGCCTTTGCAGCATCAAGCACCTTACTGCCGTTAAACAATGCGTTCCACGCCTTTGTACCCTTCTTGGGTGCATACAACTTGGTACACCAACGTACAACCTCACGCTTAATGCCCATAGCATCAATGGCCTCATTTGTCTCCTTATGCACTCCTGCAAGGTAAATGCTGCAACTATCTTTGCCCTCATAGGCAATTGCGCTGCGCAAGCGTGCAAGCATAAAGTTCAACTCTGCGTTAAATACCTCTTTGTTCACTAAAACATTCTTTGCCATAGTTTTGTTCTCCTATTTTTATTAGTTAATAATTAATGTTATTTTTAAATTTCTATTTTGTTTCTTTCAACGTTCGTAAGGTAATAAATCTTTTTCAAATTACCAAACTTTTTTTCAGTTTTAACATTACTTTAACATTTCTCATTTTTAATTTCCATTTTGCTTTTGCTTCTTGATTACATTTGCAAAGGTAATAAAACTTTTTGAACTGTGCAAGTAATTTTCAGTTTTTAACTTTTAATTAACATTTCTCATTTTCAATTCCTATTTTTAAATTATTATTTCTTGTTTTCTTTCAACGTTGGGCAAGGTAATAAAAGTTTTTAAACTGTGCAAGCAAATTTCAAATTTTAACTTTTAATTAACACTTTGCCCTTACGTGCGTACATTATTATATACTTTATTAAGTACCTTATGTGTCGCTCCAACCATTGGCTTTAATCTTTTCCTTTAACTGCTCAAGGGTTTTGCTTTCGCTATCCTTAATCTTCATATAATTCTTTTTTCTCTTCTTTGCAGCGTAAAAAAAACCATACCAATTAAAACCAATCACTTCGCCGTCTTGGTAAATCTTAAGGCCTTTATATATGCCGCAATAATGTTTTCTTACGCTCATAGCCCTTCTGTTAATGTTTTAATCAGGTTAAATACTTCTTGGTGTTTATAATCACTATACAAGTCTGCAATTTCGCTTGCGTGCTTCAATACCTTTTCAGCCACCAAATTAATCTGCTTTTGGCTCTTGCGGTTCAATGGCTTGCAAAGTATCTTATAGCCACTAACATGTTGGTCGCCGCATATTGTCTGCCCAACACAAATACCGTCACGGTGTACCGGTGTAAGGTAAACAAATACGCCACTGTTTTCTATATTACCACTAAAGTAGTTAATACCTCCCTTCTGGTAATCTACGTTAATACGCAACTCACCGTAAACGCTACTGGCGCTCTTAATAGGGGTTTTCAAACTCACATAAACTTTTGTTTCCATATCTTATTATATTTAGTTGTTTATTGATTACGTGATGTAAGGTAATAAATTATTTTATAAATTCCAAATTTTTAATTTTAAAAAGTGTTAAAGAAAAAAAGTTTTTTTATTAACAGTATTTAACAAAAAATATTCGGTTATATGGATTCTTTTTATTACCTTTGGCGTGGGGCTTCCAGGAAGGAGGAAGGTCGTCATCAATTTCAAGAAAAGGGAAAATCTTGTTGACGGATCCGGCTCGCTACAAGGCATAAAAAAAAACGTGCTACCTATTGGTAACACGTTTTCTTGTTGTGGGTAAACAAAGCCTATTCCCAAGGCTTTGTTAGGTTAATATCAATATACTCGCCCCCTTCAAATTCGTTGTCGTACACGTTAATGTACTCTTTGCCTATTCCATAGGCTGCTGCAAGTGCAAGCATTGCGCTCTTCACGTCTATACGTTTGTGTGGGTTATACACACTAATGTAGTCGCCGTGGTCAGGGTCGCCAAACTCTTCATTAACGTGCAGCCTATATGTGCCACCAATCAACTTCTTAAGGCGGTGTACAAACCATTGGTTAAGTTTTCTACGGCTGCAAGGCATACTCTCATTGTACTCATAATAATGTGTCATACGCATTAAAATTTAAATTGTTAATAACTAATGTTGTTGACTTTCAACGTTGGTCAAGGTAATAAAAATAAATGAAACTACCAAATTTTTTCCCAACTTTTTTTCGACTTTTTTAGACTTTAACCTTTGTTTACAAATATGTTAAATAACTGTTAAAGCCACAAAAACCTTTGGCCATATCAAAAAAAAAGATTACCTTACGTGTGGGGCTGAAGCGAAGGCGTGCAGGTCCATGCTTGAGGCAAATACAAAAAAAATTGTGCTACTCTATCGAGCAACACAATTCTCTTATAATATATTTATTAATATTAGTATTCCCATCCTTGTGATAGGACACTTCTTATTCCATTCAGCACTTCTAAAATTGCATCATTCATTGTCATACCTTGTTGCAATAATGAAGCAACATTTTGTGCATCTTCTTCTGTCATTTCTACGCCGTTAAGGTCATAATATTCTTTTGCATCTTCTAATTCATCAAGTATGCACTCAATATCAATTTTTTCTTTCATATCTTTATCTTGTTAGTTTAATTCTTTTTTCCCACTTAATTAATAAACTACCTACTTTTTGGTAAATAGTTTATTAATGTTATCCAAATTAAATAGCTGCATAAAGCCAAATCTTGGGTTAATCCAAATATCATCACTCTGCGCCAAAAATACAACGTTCTCAACCTTTGGCTGCTTCACAGCTACAACATTCTTAATCCCTAAAGCTTCTTGCTTTGCACTTGGCTTGCTTGGGGTAATGTAGCGTTTAATGTCCTTCATCAACTCGCTATTTTCCTCTACAAGCGTAATTTTGTCGCCGTCCTTATAAATTGTATAGTACACAACTTTTGTGGGCTTACGGCCTTTGTAAAGGCGCAAATAACGCTGCTCACTATCGTCCTTCTGCATAATAATGTTAGCAAGGGTATCATCAACGCTCTCACAATACGTTTCCTCCTTGGGAAACGCAACGGCAAATTCAGCGTCTGTAAAATGTATGCCTTCACGCTCACACTCTGCTTTAACTACATTATAATAGTTCACGCCCGTACACGCATTTTGGTAAATGCTCAGGTTAAATACCTTGCCCAAATGTGGGTTCTCAGGGGTGTTCTTGCGCTCACCGGCCTTCGTTCCATTGGGGTACTTGTTCATCTTCTGCTCTGTAAAAAGTGCAGCATACAAACCAAACGTGCCACGCTTAATGCGTGCGCCAAAATCTTCAATTGTTGCAATTTGCTTGTTATACATATTCGTTATCTTTATTGGTTACGTTTGCAAAGGTAATAAATTTATTTGGAATACGCAAATTTTTCCCCAACTTTTTTTCGATTTTAACCTATGTTAAATAACTGTTAAAGAATGTAAATCCTTTGGCCACGTAAAAGAAAATTATTACCTTACGTGTGGGGCTGAAGAATACAGAGCTTGAGTCATCGCTTGTTCAGAAACGGGTATGAAAAAAGGTAGGACGTAAATCCTACCTTTTCTTTTTAAATAATTTATTTTATTGTATTACCCTACATTCCCAAGGGTATGCTTCACACTCGCCATACTCATTAGCAAGTTTAACCATTTCCTCACTTGGTTCCTCATAAACCTCATATTCTGCCTTATTGCCTGTTTCAGGGTCGGTCCAAGTCACCTTGTCGCCCTTTTTAATAATGTAGCCATTAGCATCAATTACAGCATCTTCATCATCTTCGTCATTGCGGGCATTGTTGTATTCTTCCATAAGGTCTTTATTGGTTTCAGCATCCTCAACCAAAAACAACTCACAAAACTCCGCATTGCCTTCTTCAAGCGCATCTGCGCTAAAAAGTGGCATACTCTCAAACTTCTCTCTAATTTCAGCCATGTTCTCACCCTCAAGGTAGATATAGGCATCAAACTTAAATGCTACTTTCATATCTATTTGTTGTTAGTTAAAAATTAACTCCTTTTACACAAATTGCTTTTTTAAAATGTTTAAGCGCATCGGCAGGCGTCATTTTAACGTCTGTTTTTAGTGTTTCTATCTTTCCGCCGTCATAAAATACGTTCCACTTGTTAAATCTTTCTTCCCTTGTTACTTCTTCATTACTCATAATCTTTTGCTTTTGGTTTAACGTTGGCAAGGTAATAAAAATAAGTGAAACTAACAAATTTTTGAGCAACTTTTTTTCGACTTTAACTAGTGTTAAAAAAGTGTTAAAGATTGTAAATCATTTGGCTATGTGGAATAAAATGATTACCTTACGTGTGGGCTTCCAGGATACACGAGTGAGGCGTACATCCTGCTGCTGTTGAGGCTTAAATCAAGATTAAGGAAGAAAGGGGTCCATTAACCGGACCAGTTATTTACCGGTACAGTATATATAATATATTAATAAATATAATATATAATAAAAAAAATAATATTAAATATATTATTTTCTTTTGTTACTTTTCTTTTAAGCATAAAAAAAGATGCAGCGATTCTCACGAACCACTGCATCAAGCAAACTTTACCCTATCTCCGTCTAATTGGGGTTTTGTAATATCTATAAAATTTATTTTTTATCTATCATCCTTACTTGGGTCGGTCTCTAATCATACTCCATGCGGGGATTTTTCCATGCACCCCTTTGCATTTTTAAAAATTATACTCGGGTTATATAACATTCATATTAAAATTTGTAATACCCATTTAGGGTGGAGGTCTTTCCATTGCTATCTTTTTTAGGCGAGAGCATCGCAGCCCTCGTTATAATGTAAAGGTAATAAATTATTTTGAATTAACCAAAGGTTTTACACTATTTAACACAAACTTTTTTCAAGGTTGCCAATAGTAATCATTATCAATGCCCTTAATGTAGTGGTAATCCCAACAAACATTTGGTAGTAGTTTACGCAATTTCTTATCAATAGCATTATCAATATTCTTTGTCGCCTTGCTTTCAATTTCAGCAATACATTCTACATTCCAATCCTCGCCGTCATTAGCCACATCATAAGGTGTTACTTCATCAATCAAATCTAATTCGCCAAGCAACGCATCCTTGTCTGCAACGTTATCTGATTCAATAAAAAATACAAATCCAATTTCGTACTTTTTCATAATCTTATCTTGTTTAATTGTTACGAGGCTAAGGTAATAAAAAGAATTGATATATGCAAGTAAATTAACATTTTTAACACTGATTATTTTTCAGCAGCCGAGGAACAGTTCTGAAGCCTCAGGATGTTCCTTCACAGCAGCCCCACACGTAAGGTAATAAATAAAATTGAAACGGCCAAATATTTTATGTTAAAAAAGATATAAAAAAAGCCGCACCTCAAATTAATGGGGTGCAGCCTATATTAATTAATTATATTCTAACTATTTACCAACCATATACTTTAGCAACGTATGGGCGCAGGCTCTTTGTGGCTCGTCTAAATTGCTCTTCAGTCATTCCCTCATAAGCAATCTTATTAACAAGTCGTTCGGCTTGCTCTTTGCTATCAGCCACTCTATACAATATATAGTTTCTGCCGTCGTGGTGTGCAGCACTACATCTTACGTTATATGGGTCACAATACCAAGTTACATAATCGCAATCACTATATAGTATATCGCTAACAGTTGTTCCAACAAGCTTTGCGCCATTTCTTCTGCCGTTCCATAAGCCAAGGTCTGCAAAGGCTACAATATAGCCGTCAACATCTTTATGCAAGTTTATTCTCTCGTCAATAATTTCCTCGTTGCAGCAATAGTAATAGTATTCAGGCGTAATTTCCTCATCTGTTATTCCTTCTTTCATTGCGTCACACCATTCTTCATATTCTTCGTTGCTCCAAATAACACGCTTTTGCTTATTAATGGGGTACAATACAATCTTACCGTTCCTACGTTCAAACGGTACTTTATAACTGTGTTCAAAATCAAGTGGTAACAAATCCTTTTCGCTGCAATTATTTGTGCTGTCAACCGCCAAATAAGCAGTTTTTTCTTTTGTTGTAATGTCCTTAACCTCGCAAATAAAACTTGCCGGTGTTACATAAATTCTTGCTTCTTCTTTTAATGTTCTGTAAATTGCAATTAACTTTCTCATAATCTTTTTCGTTTAATGTTTACATAAGATAAGGTAATAAAAATAAATGAAACTAACAAATTTTTGGGCAACTTTTTTTCGGCTTTAACCTTTGTTTGCAAATATGTTAAATAACTGTTAAAGCCACAAAAACCTTTGGCCATGTGGAATAAAATGATTACCTTACGAGTGGGCTGAAGCGAAGGCGTGAAGACCGAGCTTATCTTCACGAGAAACGGGTATAAAAAAACGTGCCACCAATAGGTGACACGTTCCAAACAAACTAAACAACACAAAGATTATGAACAACAACTTGCTCTCACATATTGGACTTGAACCAATGACTCCTACGTCAAGACGTAGTACTCTACCAACTGAGCTAATGTGGAGAAAAAGATGTGAGATAAGACACGTCCAGAAGCCCAATGATGACAAAGGCGAGTGCAACTTAATGCAGCGCAGTCCGGCATCCCCGCTTGGGGCGCATCATTATCTCACTATTAAGTCCGGCAGCAAAACGGCGTAACGGGGCAGCATCAATGTAGCAGCCAAATCGCCAAACGGGCGCCGGACTTGAAGGACAAGAGAACCGTACGTTATTCTCATTCTGCCCTTAAAACTGTTATTTGCATAGGTGGCCTCGCCATTACGGTTTAGCACTTTAAAACCTTATCAGCACCTTACGGCCGACCACGACATTTCGTATTCATAATTATTCCTTTTAATTAATTGGTTAAAAAATAGGCAGGTTTCCCCAATCTTGGTATTCCAACGTGAGAGTGGCTCTCTGGCTGCAACGCTCCTACACTTCCCTCACCTTACCATTCGCTATGGTTTGTTTTATCCTACCTTTTAATTAATTGGTTAAAAATAGGTAGGTTTCCCCAATCTTGGTACTGACGCCGCCACTATCACGGGTTGCTGACCATTCGCTGTGGTTTGTTTTATCCTACCTTAGCTTTTCTCTCATTCACGTCTGCAAGGTAATAAAAATATTTGAACCTTGCAAATTTTTTGTGTTAAAAAAGGCTATAAATGTTATAAAGTTGTTTAACAACCTCGCCTTTTGCGTTCTTAATCACTCTGCCAGGCAGTGCCATTACACGCACATGCTTCGGCATATTCTTCAATTGTTTCTTACTCATAATCTTATATACTTTATTAAGTACCTATTATTATCGTTTCTCGTTTACATTTACAAAGGTAATAAAAATAATTGGAATAACCAAATTTTTTTCCCCTTTTAACATTACTTTAACATTTATGTTGTAACAATGCAGCCATGTAGTCTGCCACGTTCAACCTCACGTAAAAAGTAATTGTAACTACCTCTCGTTCCGTCAGGCGCACGGAACATCATTACTTTCTCTCCCGTCTCATAGGTTTTTCCGCTCTTGGAACGAACCACCTCAGGCTTGGTTCCGGCGTTCTTTAATCCTTTTAATTCCATAATTCATTTATTTGTTTTTTGTTTAACGTTGGTCAAGGTAATATTTTTATTTTAATCTACCAAATTTTTTCCCTTGTTTAACATTTAATTAACATTTTCCTTATTTATTATACATTATTATAAGGGTCATTAATCTTATCAAGCGTTTCAAGGGTATCAAGTTCATCGTCAATGGCTTCTTCAAGTTTATTTTTGTCAATCTTGCCGTTGTATCTAAAATCATTCAAAGTCTTGCCATGCAGACTGCACATATATGTTTCACCCATATAAGCATCAAGGCCTCCGATGGCCTCAATAACTACATAACTGTCTGTTACAACTTGTTTCATAATCTATAATATCTTTTATTGGTTTAACATTTGCGAAGGTAATAAAAATAATCGGAACAAACAAATATTTTCCCTTCTTTAACATTTTATTAACATTTATCTGTTTCTGAAGCCCAACAGCCTCAGGATACTCCTTCACGTGAAGCCCACACGTAAGGTAATAATAAAAAATGAAACCACCAAATGTTTTGGTGGCTTTAACATTTAATTAACACTACTTACATACAATCACAAAACATAAAGTCAGCCGTTTTCCTAAACGTTGCGCTCTCGCCCTTAAATGCAACACAAGCAATTGGTCTATGCCAAATTTTCTTTTCGCCATACTTTACCAAGCCACTACAAATTGTAGCCAACTCATCAATAGTGTTGCAAACAACTCTCACTCTCTCGCAATCATCATCTTTCAGCCCATACTGAATTGTCCAAATTTGCTCTTCCATATTCTTTGCTCTTTATTTGTTTAACGTTGTCAAGGTAATAAATAATATTGAAATAAACAACCTTCTAAAGATAGCATAACAATTGTTAACACTAGTGTTAACGTAATGTTAAAAAGCAAAAAACCTTTGGCCATGTGGAAATAAATGATTACCTTACGTGTGGGCTTCCAGGAAGGAGGCGACTCCAACATCCGAACAGATATGGCACAAAAAAACGTGCGACTCATCACGAGCCACACGTTCAGAAAATAAAATATTTAAAAAATGAGAATTTATTTCTTTATAAAATACTCTATTGCAGAGTGTACTAAAATGTAATGCGTCTTTGTTACCAAACATTCATCTTTAAATGGATTAGGGCATTCAAGCGCAAGGCTAACGTATAGTTCAGGTAGTTCCCTTTTTATTTTATTTACAAGCCATTTATAATTAATAGGCTTTCCTCCTTTCATTAGTTCAGCCCATTTATCAGCGCTAATTTGCGTGCAAGTACATTCTAAATACATAAGTTATATTCTTTAATTAATCTCCTTGATATACAAGGATTTATTGGGTATTTAATGGATATGTGCCTGCCATTCTCATTCACATAAATCAAGTGGTCACCCTTTTGCCTATTAAGGGAATAGCCATTTGCCTTAAGGATTTTATCAAATTCCTTTTGGGTATAAACTTTCATTCGTTGCACTTTTGCCATATTACTTTCCTTTCGCCCTTGTAATTACTGAGCAATACTCCAAGGAGTCTGCCAAATCCTCGCAACTCACATCACTAAACTCTTCAATTAATTCATCGAGCCGTGTATTAAATTCTTGTAATCTATCCATATAATGAGTTATTTATTTAAAGTTATTAATTCATTTTGTAACTCTCTTTTTCTATTTCTCAATTCAGCAATCCTCATTTTGGATTCCACGTTGCCCCACATTGCAAGCGGTCTATGCTTCTTAATTGATGAAGCAATCAAGTTTAAATCCCTTACAATATCTTCCTTTGTTCTTTCCATATTATTTTTTGTTTAACGTTGTAAAGGTAATAATAATATTTTAATTATGCAAGGATTTTACAATCTTTAACTATAAATATTTTCAAGCAGCAGACAGAGCAGTTCTGAAGCAGGATACTGCCTTCCACAGCAGCCCCACACGTAAGGTAATAATAAAAATTGAAACCACCAAATCTTTTTGGTAGTTTAACAGTTATTTAACATAAAAAAGTGTGCCACTTATCACAAGCAACACACTCAAAACTAATAATATGTATCAAAAAACACACTCTTTTTAATTATACCTCCACATCGTCCGTTCGTTCAATATGTTGGTGCAGCACGTTATGCAATTGCGTAAAGTCCAAGTCCTCACACTCAAACACAACCTCATCTTTTCTCGCTTTCAGCAACTCAATGTCAAAGTAGTCGCTTGCTCTATTATAGTAAACTCTTACTCTGCCTTTGTGCAATAAACCTGTTACGTTAAATTGTATTCCATAGCATAACCCATTCTCTGCGCAAATAAGCTTAAAATTCTTTGCACCCCAAGTAAAGTATTGCCGTGTACGCTCACTCATTCCCAAAAGTGGGTACTTGCACTCGCCACGCATATACAACATAATAGTCTTATACATATTATTCAACTCTGCGTTGCTAGGGCAATTGGTAAAATCAATCTTCTTCATATTCTTTCCTTGTTTATTTGTTTAACGTTCGTAAGGTAATAAAAAGAATTGGAATATGCAAATTTTTAGCCAACTTTTTTTCGACTTTAACTAGTGTTAAAATAATGTTAAAAAGTGTAAATCCTTTGGCCATGTGAAAATAAATGATTACCTTACGAGTGGGCTTCCAGGAAGGAGGCGACTCCAACATCCGAACAGATATGATACAAAAAAATGCGCCACTCAATAGAGCAGCGCATTCTTTTTAAATGCTTTTATTAATATTATTTATTTAATAGTCCATCAATATATTCAGCCACGTCATACACATCATCCCAATCCACATCGCTCAAAGGGTAGCAATCGCAATCTTCTGTGTCCAAACAAATATAGCCGTCTTTGTGCATAAACACCGCATTAACGGTGCTAAAGCAGTTGCTTGCGTATTCAGGGTGGTTTCCGCCGTCATAAAGCACGCTCACAACATCATCGGTGTCATAATCATCAAAATCAATACGCCCGCCTTTTTCTTTTAAAACAGCCTTAATGTATTCCTCACAATTTTCTCTAATGGCTTTCTGCGTTCCAATAATGGAATCATACATTTCACTTGCTTTTTTAAATAAATTTTCTTTCTTCATAATCTTTATTTAACTTATTTGTCCTTCAACCTCATTAACGTACTCTCCAAAGTAATCTCTATCCGTAGGTAAGGAAAAACTATCTACAAGCCAACCATATTTATCGGATAGATAATCCGCAATTTCATCATCGCCTAAATCATCGTCAACCTCAACCTCAGTTGGTAAATTATCGACCTCATAGTCGTCTGTTTCCCATTTAATATTTGTTACTATCATAATCTTTATCTATATAATCTTCTTTTGTTTAACGTTGGTAAGGTAATAATAAAATTTGAAATTACAAAATTATTAGTATTAAAAAATATTAATTAAGCGTATATTTCAAATCAAACGCTTCAGTTAGTATTTCAAGCACCCTCAACCAATCTTCTTCTTTAATGGTCTTGTCTTTAATCTTATTGCTCATTATATCAATCTCGCCCTCAATAGGGGAGCCGTATAACTTATTAAGTTCCCATTTAAGTCTTTTAACCTCAAACTTTAAGTTATTAGTCCACGGGTTTATATTGCCCCTATTTGCTCCATTAAAGGCAATATCGTATAACATATTCATAAAGTTCAGCACTTGCATTTTGTACTCTGCAATAGTGTTTGAGCCTATCACTACTCCTTCAGTTGGTATGCTTATCTTTCTTTTCATAGTGATAAGGTAATAATAATATTTTAATTATGCAAGAGAATTACATTCTTTAACACTGATTATTTTCGGCAGCAAACAGATAGCTCTGAAGCCTCAGGATGTTCCTTCACAGCAGCCCCACACGTAAGGTAATAAAAAGAATCCACATGGCCAAATTTTTAATCAACTTTTTTTCGACTTTAACACTAGTTAAATAAAAGTTAAAATTTGTAAAACGTGCGGTTATGTCGAAGAAAATGATTACCTTACGAGTGGGCTTCCAGGATACAGAGCTTGAGTCATCAGGTTAAACAGATACAAAAAAATATGGCTACTCATCACGAGTAGCCATATCCAAAGCAACAAACAATCCTATTAACAATTAAAATCTATCTCAAATATGGGTAATCAACCTCATCTTCCCAATCGTAATCGTCAACCTCGTCCAATATGTGGCGCATTTTATTTATCTTTCTTCTATTCATAGTTGTTGGTTATTTAATTATTAATAATTATACCGATTATACGCAAAGGCACGAAATTTATTTCAGAAAATTGTGGAATAGTATCATCACCACTGATAGGTTACTTCCAAACCCTTTGTAGGCATTATTATCTGTGCTGCCATTCTGCTATTAACATACTCTTCTTGCACTTTAGAGAGAGGTAGGATTATAGGTTGTTGCCGATTCTTTCACAGCAGTCCTATTACTTCTATTGCACCTACTGGCTTAAAAAATTATTTTATCTTTCTAAATATACACTATATTTCAACGCAATCTGTTTTGCCTTTGCAGGGGTAAGCTTGTCAAAATCGCCTGTCCACTCGTCAGACGAATTGTATTCGCCGTCATAATACTCTTTAATAATAAGGGTGTTCTTACCAATGTAGTGGTACATCTTCGCAATCCGTACCATAGTGTGTCCATCACTTACCTCAAAGCACGGCTCTTTGCAACCCTCTACCTCATAAGTTGTTTTCTTTACTTTAACCATAATCTTTTGCTTTATTTGTTATAATAATCAACTGATTTCCTCACAATACATGATTTACACTCGTCACCTGTTTTGTATATGCAGTTAATGCAAACCACGTCAACAGCTTCCAAATATTTTTCCTTTTCTTCTTTTGTCATAACGTTGTAAAGGTAATAAATTTATTTGTAATAACCAAATTATTTATGTTAAATAGTGTTAATATACATATAGTACTTTTTTAAGTACCTATATATAGTTTTCGCATGCCTCTGCCGTGTATGGCGAATAAATTGTTCCGCTTTCAACAGCTTCGCTTTCAACGGCAAACAAGCCTGTTCCCTTTTCGTAATAAATCTCTAATTCAATTTCCATTTGGGAAACAAGCCTTTCAGCTTCTTCTCTATCTGTTTCAACGCCCTCTTCCAACAACTCTTCCACCTTTGCATTAAAGGCAATGGGGAATTTCTCTTTGGTAAGGGTAATCTTTCCAATGCTTTCGTAAGTGTCGCCACCGTTTAATTTAACTGCCATATTAATCTTCTTTTAAATTGTTATTAATCATTTTGTTTAAATCACTCTGTTTTGCTAACGCTTCGTCAATCACCATAACGGCGATACAAAATAAAATAAATAATATCATCATAATTCCCTATATTTTTTTGTTTTCTCTGCCGTGTAAAGCATTAAAGCCACAATTAATATTATACTTATACTTTCCATATCTTTATTTTGTTTAACATTGGATAAGGTAATAAAAATAATTGAACCGGCCAAACATTTTACGGGATTTAACATTTCATTAACATTTATCTGTTAAGGCTTCAGAAACAGCAGCAGGATACGCCTCCACAGCAGCCCCACAGATAAGGTAATAAAAAGAAATGAGAATAAAGAATCCGGAGTGCTAAAAAACATTAATAAAAAAAATTATTTTTCTAGCATTTATTAACAAAAATAATTTGGCTATTTGGAATAAAATGATTACCTTACGTGTGGGCTGAAGAAGGATACTGTCATCCACATCCATTGGCGTGCATGCACAAAAAAACGTGCGACTCTCACGAGCCACACGTTCCTACGATACACTTAAAAACAATTTACATTATGATGAAAGCCTTACACATCTGTGTAAAGGCTTATCTCAATTTGGCTGCACATATCCACTACGTTTCGCATTGGTATGCCATATTCGTTGCACAAGCCATTAATGTCTTCCATAAGGCTTGTATTGTCTTTTGTGGTATCACACTCAACAAATACATAGTCCTCATCGCAATTCTCAAGCATCTCCACTACGCAAGCGTGGTATTTGCGCCCACACAACTTTTTAAGTTCGTGTACAAACTTTGCCAACTCCTTGCGGCGGCTTCTGCTAACTCTCTTGTAAAACTCATAGAAATGAACGTATGCCATAACTTTTAAGATTTAAATTGTTAATACTAATGTTGTTGACTTTCAACGTTGGATAAGGTAATAAAAAGAATTGGAATATGCAAATTTTTGAGCAACTTTTTTTCGACTTTAACCTAGGTTAAATAAAAGTTAAAATTTGTAAATCCTTTGGCCATATGGAAAAAAAAGATTACCTTACGTGTGGGCTTCAGAGGATACAGAGCTTGAGTCATCAGCCAACAGAAATGGGAAAATCTCGTCGGCGGATCCGGCTCGTTACAAGGTATAAAAAAACGTGCGACTTATCACAAGCCACACGTTCTTCATAAACACACAATAAATTATTAATATTATATTTGATTATAGCCTAACCTTTGGTGTTCTCTTGCAAGGTCTATAATTCTTCTTTGAACCCTCACATCGAGATTAGTGAACTCAACCCCCATTCTATCATAGACTTGGTTAGGTCTTGCAATTATATCAGTAATATGCCTATTGGTAATATTATTATAAACTCTTATAATTGCTTTATCTGTTAGTTCAAAACGTTCGGCTCCATTAACGTGACCCCTATCAATCACATTCTTGCAGATTACATTGTTGGTGTCGCCAATAATGTTATCAATAAGATACGTTCTTGTTTGTCTTTCTTCTACGATATGTCTTGTTTCCATAATATAATAAATTAAATTAATTAATAACTAATTATCTATTTACAAATATACAAAAATAATTTAAGGAAGAAAAGTTTTTCATACATATAAGTGAAAAAAGAAACGTGCTACTCATCGCAAGCAACACGTTCCAAAAACCCTATTCATCAATAAAACCTTTCTCATTCAAACCATTGCGTTGGGCAAAGTAATATGCCAACTCATAGTATTGTTCGTCACTAAACTCGCACTCATCAACTTTCTGCGCATAGTCAAGTATCTGCTTTTCTGCGTCAGTAAAGTTCATATTCTCAACTTGTTCAGCAGCATTCACTCCAAACTTTGTTACATCAAACTTTCTCATATTCTTTCCTTGTTTATTTGTTTAACGTTGGCAAGGTAATAAAAATAATTGGAATACGCAAGTTTTTGAACAACTTTTTTTCAACTTTAACACTAGTTAAATAATTGTTAAATATTGTAAATCCTTTGGCCATGTGGAAGAAAATGATTACCTTACGTGTGGGCTTCAGAGAAGGCGTGAAGACCGAGCTTATCTTCACGAGAAACGGGTACAAAAAAAAAACGTGCTACTTTCGCAAGCAACACGTTTCAACACAACAAACAATTTAAACTTTAAACAATTATGCGTCAAACAAACATCAAGATTTACTCATTGCCATATCCTTTGCTCTATTAGCTGATTCTTTCGCTTTAAGAATTATATTCAAAGCCTTATCAAGAGCATTGTATTCAGTCTCCATTCGTTCATTACTTATCTTGCATACTCTAATGCAAGAAGAAAGTGAACTCATTTTATCCTCAATCGCATTTTCTATCGTATCAAGGACATTATCGTCTATCGTAATATTTACACTCATAATAATATAATTAAAAGGGCAAAACTTCAATTTCAACAAATACATCAAGCGTTTCATCAAAGTTTCGCTTGCAAATGCTTTTCATTACAAACTCCATTGCATCATTAACGTCAACGTTTTTCAAGCCACGTTCAGCAAGTCCTTTAATCACCATTGGGTAAAGCAGCCACTCAACAAATTCTTTTGGTAGCACAACGTTATCCATTTCCAAACAAGGTCTAAATAGTTCAGCAACCTCGCTAACCTTAAATCCTGCAATTCCGCAACCTATCTTTGTAACATAAAAAGTCGCCCCCTTAAATCTATTTGCATCACTAATAAAAGCATCTACAAATGGCTTTATTTGGTTAACGTTATCAAATGGCTTGGTAACTCTTTTAGTGCCATTCCACAATCTAACGCAAGTGGGTATTGCATAGGCATTGCCTTGCAAGCCAAAGCCACAGCCATCAATAGCCTTAAAATTGTTCTTCGCAAATAGTGCAGCACCGCCAACGTGTTCGCCTTGTATATTACTGCCAAACACAAAAATCTCTGTTGGCTTTAACTCTTTAATATTCTCAGGTGTAAATCTCTTTGTACTCATATTACTTATTGTCTTTATTGTTAATTATGTATTTCCAACCATCCTATCACTCTTGCATCATAAGGGCTTAGTATGGCTTTTAAACGTTTTCCATTTTCTGCCTTATATTTCTTTGCCATATATCATATTGTTTATTTGTTTAACGTTGGTCAAGGTAATAAATTAATTTGAATTATGCAAGGTTTATTTCAACTTTAACAATTAATTAACATAAAAAACGTGCAACTTATCGCAAGCCGCACGTTTCAAGTTATATGCCTATCAGATAAAATTATCTACTTTAAATCGTAACTATAGTTATCACTCATTTCTGAGAAACTTAGTATTAAACTATTGTGTTCAAAGATATATCGCCACCAAGAACGATTATCTATCGCCTTGCCATCACTACAAGTAAATGGCTTTTCATAAGCTATACCCCACGACTTCCAACCTCTTTTCTTTTGAACAAACTGTTCATAGCAATCGTTTTCAGCGTGATAAACAAACTTTTGTATTGGGTAATATCCGTTTTGTTGCCACGTCTTAGCATAAAAATCTTTCTTGCTATTTAATGCTTGTTCAGGTGTAATTCCTTGTCTGCTCATAATTCTATTGCTTTATTTGTTTAACGTTGGTCAAGGTAATAATAATATTTGGAATATGCAAATATATTTAGTTAAAAAAGTAAAAGAAAAAAGTTTTTTATTAAACATCTTTTAACAAAAATAATTTGGTAATATCGAGGAAAATTATTACCTTACGTGTGGGCTTCAGAAGGAGGCTGTCATCCACATCCGTTGGCGTGCATGCACAAAAAAAAGGTAGGAACTCAATCCTACCTTTTCCATTATATAATACTTAATTAAGTACCTTTATTAAGGTTGGGTATTCATTAACCCAACCCAATTAAAGGTATATGCCCACATTTTACGCTGCTTAATTACTTTACCACTCTCTAAATCCATATAGGTTACAACAATCTGCTCCCCCTTTCTTTCATCAAGTTCTTTGCTTACCATTACAACACACCCATTCTTGCAGCCGCTAACATTAACGTCAACGTCAATCCCACCTTCGTGTACGCACTTGCTAAATGCCACGTTATCAAACTCCACGTTTGGCTCAAGTACCTTTGCCACTTCAATAAAAGCATTAATGTACTTCTTGTTGTCTGCACTAATCATAATGTTCTTGCTCATAATTGTAAAATTTAAATTGTTAATAACTCTTGTTCCTTTCAACATTATGTAAGGTAATAAAAATATTTGAAATAACCAAATATTTTTAGAACTTTAACATTTCATTAGCATTCTTCTGTTGAGGCTTCAGAAACAGCCTCAGGATGTTCCTTCTCCTGGTTGCCCACAAGTAAGGTAATAAAAAGAATTGAAACTACCAAACTTTTCCCCAACTTTTTTTCGATTTTAACACTAGTTAAATAAAAGTTAAAAAATGTAAATCCTTTGGTTATTTGGAAATAAATGATTACCTTACGTGTAGGGGAAATCGATACAGAGCTTGAGTCATCAGGTCACGAGATGTGAACACAAAAAAACGTGCGACTCATCACGAGCCACACGTTCTATGATACACTTAAAAACAATTTATTTATTGACGTTATTTGCTATTATATATACTTAAAAAAGTACTTTTTGAGGGAAAGTAGGGCTATTGCCCTACCTCTTCAAATATCTTTGTCGCTTGCGCTTTGTCTAAGCCTATGTAGCGCACTTTCTCTATTTCGTATTGCACCACCTTTGTTTGCTCTTTTTCGTTGGTTACTCCAACCTCTATTTGTCGTTGTGGCGCATACACCTTTTGCTCTTTCATCATCGCTTTCGCCTGCGCCTTATCTATCGCCACCCCATCTAAATAGTATTGCTCTTCGTAGCCGCCTTTGTCGCACATTCTAAAGTTAATAGTTAGGTATTCAATACCACTCTTAATAGCCTGCTTAAAGTAGGGGTATTGTGTGTAAATAAATCCTTTTGGCGCAAGTGGCACAAACTTTTCATCAGCCTTAGCATTAACATCACCACCATAACTAACAAGTGGTCTATCGTTCCACATAACCACCTTAATCAGCCTGCCCTCATCAGCCTTATTAATAAGGTTTTTAGCCTTAATCACCACATCAGCCACAACACACACACCACGTTGTCCCTTAATAAAGGTATTAACCACGTTCTTAACATTAGCACCGCCAAAAAAAATGTTGTTCATCATAATTGTAAATTTTAAATTGTTAATAACTCTTGTTGTTTGCTTTCAACGTTGGTTAAGGTAATAATAATATTTGGAATATGCAAATTTTTAGCGACTTTTTTTTTGTTAATAATTGTTAATGATTTTTTGAGTCTGAGCATATTATCCCCACAAGTAAGGTAATAATAATATTTGAAACTACCAAATTTTTTTAGTTAAAAAGTATTAATAATATTATTTTAAAATAAGGCTATTTTTAGCCTATTTCAGCCTATTTTGCTGCAAAGGTAATAAAGTAATAGGCAAAGCAAAATAAAGCGATTATAGACAAAGCAAATAGGCAAAAACGTACTATATAGACACCCCTCCACCACCCCCCTCTACATATCCCCTACCTATTTTGGCTATTTTTTCAATGTTTGGAAGGGGAACAGTATCTCAAATAATCCGGTTCCCGGAATTTCAATTTTTTCCAAGTAGGGGTGGCATTATTTTTTATGGCACAAATAAAAAAAATTTCCGGAAAAAAAATTCCCGGAAATTTAATTATTCATTTTTTTTTCTAATTGGTCATAAAATATTTTTTTGCATTCTTTTTCCCAATGTACATTAATATTTCTCCAGAACTCATCTCTTTCTTTTGAGTCGCTCCATAGGAATGCGTAGAATAGGTATGCGTTTAAGGGTAATGATTTTACGTTTGTTTGTCCTTGTATTATTGGTAGTCCGGTTGTTTGTCCTTTGATGAAAGCTTCATCTATATTATTTTTAAAGGCGTTTAGTGTATTTATTCCGTAGTTTTTGGTAATGAAGTTTTCGAAAAGTTCCATTGATTCGTCTACTCCTATTTGTGTTGTTATATAGATTGACAAGTCGTTTATATATGAGTTTTGGTTAAGAATTATTGCGTATGTATATATTAAGTTATTTGATTTATTTATTTTGTCTTTTACGTATTGTTTTGGTGTTATTTTTAATTGTCTTTGTTTTATTCTTGCAAGTACGTTACGTTTAAGTTCTTGGAAATTTTCGCTATCTTTTGCTACTCTTAATATAAGTTTATATATGTTAATATCTTCCATATTTTTATTTTTTGCTAATAATTTATGCAAATATACAAAAAATATATTATTAATAAAAGTATTAATATATTAAAAGATGTTAAATTAGTTATATATTTATATTATATTAATATTTTGTTAATTGTTATGGGTATATTTAGATATTTGGGTTCATTGATAAGGAATGACACTGGTAATTCTTCCAAGAGTTTTGCTTTAGTTATGTCAACTATTATGTCGTTTATTATAACGTTATTAGTTGGTGGTA